>Ga0114923_10001438_pt1 | contig 16529 bp, 18 predicted proteins | sample SumtaG_FD_89578 | JGI IMG/M metagenome (GOLD analysis project Ga0114923, IMG submission 89578) | Deep subsurface microbial communities from Indian Ocean to uncover new lineages of life (NeLLi) - Sumatra_00157 metaG | ecosystem: Environmental > Aquatic > Marine > Oceanic > Sediment | place: near...
CCCGGAGGGTTTTTCTTTAGACTGATCGGTAACATCAAGGAGAATGAGCCGTTTCCCCTCTGAAATCTGTATGTAGTTTTTGGATTTTTCCATCCGAGAATTATCACGGTACCATTCCGGTACTTGCTGAACTCTACCTGGAAGGCTCTCTAACCTTTTCATATCAGGTTTTTTATCTCTGAAATTGGAATCATATTTCTTTAGTTTTTTCAGATCCTCCTCAGTCCAGCCTTTGACTGGCCAGAATTTCTCTAGCAACCACGAAAGAGGATGTATCTGTTTTGGCCATTTGTTTTTGAAAAAGAGCTCTTTGGCATAGGCTTGTGCCTTTTTTTGATCCTTTCCAGACATGGAGTAGGGAAAGCTAAAATCACCTCCTTGTGTCCTAAACATATGTGCATACCAAGTTTTATGATTAACAACAACTCGGCTGCCTGATAGCCAAGTTTTGCACGCAACCTCGATTCCTTGGGATCCCCATCCGCCGAATTTTTCATCACAAATTTCAAGCTCCCAATATTTTTTGCGGGCGAGCATCCAACATGAGCCTTGAAGTGACATCGTCTCGGTTAACCCCTTTTCTTTTTTATTTTTAATATATTGGGGTCTATGTTTCCAATCCTGAAAATATTGAAATTTTGGAGACGGATCAAAACAATAAGAAGTGCTTTGGGGATTGTGTTTCCCCTTCCAGACCATCTTCTTTCTGATTTTGTCTCCTTTACCACACTGTTTGCATTTTTGGGGTGTTGGTCCTTGGTACTTTTTCCATCCGCAGTGATAGCACTTCCAATCAAATGCCCACAAATTTCGCATTATCGGTACCATTGTCACATAATCTCCGGTACTCTCGAAAGTCTGAAGCATTTTTTTGTCAAATCCTTTATCAAAAGAACAATGCGCATCAACTTTCATTACATATTTTGCCTTACTAAGTCGACAGGCAAGATTGGTTGATGCTCGCTGGCCGATACTTTTACTTAGCTTTATTACATTAACTCTTTTGTGTTGGGGGATAGGAGGTTCTGTCCATTCACCATCCAAAACAGCAATAACTTCAGTGTCCGCTTCGATATGTTTTAAAATATTTTCAATCGTTCGAGCCAAAAACATTTCCTTCCTGGCAGGAATGAGAATGCTTAAGTCCATTTGCTCTCCTTTCGTTGTAGAAACTACTTATAATAACCGTAATTACGCAGCACGATTAAGAAATCATCTCTTTTTCCATTTACTTTTCTTAAATCAATGGCTTCAATAGCATATTTAGTATTCCTCCTTATTTTTTTATACCAATGATTAGGTGCCTGACAGTCCTCGATAACCATTATTCCTCTTTCTTTTAATTTAAAATTTCTAACAGTATCCATGACATCACTTATTTTATGACTCCCGTCGTCTATAACTATGTCATACTTCTTGTTGGGCTTCATATCCTTAATATCAGAAATTATATATTCAATATCGTCACTTTTATTTATTACCAAGTCTTTAATGTCTACACCTGTTATGTTTGCGTAAGAAAAAAATCCCTCCATGCAAGTAAACTCTCTCCATACTGTGTACCTATTTCAATAATGTCTAGTTTTTCCAATCTGTTGAAAGGTTCAAAAAGAAGGTCGTAAGCCTTGCCATAACAATGGCCACGCTTTTCGTTATTATTCTTATCTGTCTTGTACTCTGAAAGAATATGGGATATTTTCTTCATGGAACTCTTCTGATAGGTACAGAATTATAACCCAAGCGATTTAACATCTCAATAATTGACTCCATAAGATTTTTTTATATTCTTATATAATCCCATATTCTTTTTTCAACTCCTTTATATGGCCCCAGTGTTTCAATACACGTTTTCGATTGTCTCTTCGCCCTATTGTGCTAGTTGTTTTTCTCACCCCATGTCCCGTCTTCAAAAGGTTCTCAAAAGACTCATTCTCTCTGATAGTTACTAGCTTTTTTCATATAACTTTCCTAGACAAAATAGTTTTATAACCTAAATACTTCATTACTTCGTATCGATGATTGCCATCTAGAATCTTACTATCTGAGTTAATGGTTATCGGTTTCATTAATAAGTTTGACTTAACATGATGGTATAGCTTTACTTTTTTTCTTACATATCTCATAAGACTACGGTCAGACCACCTTCTTTTTGAACCACTATTCTTCCTCAACCAAAATAAATACTTTAATTTATCTACAGCAACCAGGTTGTCTATCTCTCTATAGAACATATCTCCACCACCACGGGTTGTTTTTTCAAGACCAGAAACATCAACCCTGTCTATCTTGCTTTTAAAGCAAATACTAGTCACTTTCCTTGGAACCGGGTCTCCCTCCAGAGGAATATTGTCTATTATTCCAACCTCATCCCACTCTGAAAAGTAACTTCTAATACTATTTATGTCTGGTTGTGCTTTTACTATTCGTATTCTCCCCTTTTTCTTATCAGCAGTAACCACGATGCAGTAACGGGTTTTAAATCTCAAGATATCTAGGTAGTTTAACCAGTCGTTGATGGGTAAATAGTAGTGAATATTTGCTAAAACGGTAAAATCAGCCACTGGAAGATTGTTTATACAATTTTCCATAAGATTATGCTGAAGTTCATATTTGCCCTTATTTCTCTTCTTGTACTCCTTAGCTATATTGAAAGCCTCCTTATTGCCTTCCACTCCAATCACCTTGTCAAAACCTTTATCCTCTGCAAGCTTAAGAAACAATCCGGCATTACACCCCATATCAACCAGCACCATCTCTTTACAATCATCTGGTAAAAACGGTTTAACAAAATTATCCCACTTGCCCTTATTCCAAAACTTGCTTTTACTCTCTCGCTCATCCCTATCAGTTATCTCCCTGACTCCAACATACTGATAATTACCAAATCTTTTCATAAATTTAATAGTGATTTCTTGTTCCAACCAGGTATTTTATCGACAGTTGTTTCTTCAAAATTTGGACAAACTTTTTCCGGTTTACCTACAAATTCACTTGGGTGAAATCGACTAGTTCCCATAAGATTCTTACCATGCTTTATATCTATGTTTGGAAACTTACTATAAAACCATTTAGTCTTATAATTATCGATACCTTTTTTGGTTCCTGGTTCAAACCTATAATTCCATAACTTTTTGCCCTCAGCTTCAATTAAATGAATTTTCCTTTTGTAATGATCTAGTAATATCTTTTTTGATGCACAAAGCTGAGATAACCAGCGACAGTCATATCCGACTACTTGCCCAGTAGATGGTTTATACTTCCAAACATTGTTGTTGTAATAATATACATTGTCTTTTTTTGGCTCAAAATCAAAATGGCTTGGATGATATAAAACATCATGTTCACAAAAAAATATATAATCAGTCTTAGAAGCCTTTAACCCTGTAAGTATCTGTTTAAACATCGTTAAGTAACCCCTTTTGCCCTTGTAATGAATGTTTCTACCGAAATCCATTGGTTTCAAAGACACGCTTATAATTGGCAGGTTTGCTTTTAACAACCTTGCTTGTACAGCGCTAAAAAACGGTTCTCTTAACCTGTTATCTGTATAATATAGGATCGACTTCATATGAATTACTTACTACTGATGTCCATGGTTTACAAAACTTCCAATGATATACATATTTAAAGTGTGGCCAAACCTTGTCATATCTATAAATATTGTCATGGGTATCATGTAGTACCAAGTAGTCCGCTCTATCTTTTAATCGCAAAGCGTCTTTAGCTCGTCTATCTTCAGAATGATCAATAAAAGCTACGCTCCAATGTTTGTCTATGTCTGCCTTGTCCCAATTATCTACAAATCCAATTGTATGAGTTCTGCTTTGAAATTGTTTTGCAAATTTATAATATTTTTTAACGTCTTCATAGGTAGCTAGTCTTCTTCTGCTTTCTGCACATAGCCAATGAAGTAATGGGGTGCTAAAAATTCCCCCTCCCAATTCCAGTACAGGACCGTTTGTCATTTGTACCGTTCTAATTAATACCGGCATATGGGTTGTCCAACCTTTGGAAGTTCTCATAATTCTAAATATTCTTTTTTCAAATCATTTATGTGTCCCCAATGTTTTAATACGCGTTTACGATTACTTCTTCCTCCTATCGTACTTGTTGTTTTTCTTATTCCATGTCCTGTCTTAAAACTAACACAGGCAATAGTTCCACTAAAAAGTTTGTAAGGTAAGGAGTGGAGCCTCCTTTTTTGAGAGGCTCTTGGCCACGGGATATTTCTTCCGTCGTGCCACTGGGGCATATCTCTTAGGTTGTATTCCAATTCTTCAATAATGAAATTCCTCTTCACTATCTGTGCACCTTCAGAATATTCCTTGCGATGATAGGATCTGTGTTTTATAAAAGCTATCCAAACATTATCGTACCTATAAACATCTTCATTTTCAGGTACAAAGGCAAAATATTCCTCTGGATATAAAAAGTCTGATTCAGCAAAAACCAAATACTTAGTTTTTGCAGCTTTAGCTCCGATAATTATTTGCCTCCATTCATTAAGGTAGGAAGTCCCTACGTCCCCGACACAAATATTTTTGCCAAAGTTTATAGGTTTTTGAGAAACAGAAATAATAGGTAAACCACTGCTGTTCCTGAGAATATTGGCTCGAATCTTTTTCTCAAACTCTGACTTCTCTCTATTTGATGTGTAATACAGTATTGTTTTCATTTCATCGATTGCACAGCTCACGTAAGAGTCAAATTTATCTGGCGCTTAGTGCTAGAATACCATGGATTTTTTAGACGGCTAGGTAGCGAGCTATGCTAGGTCTGTTTTAATTTATAATTCAACAAATTCTTTAATTGCACTAATAATAGCTTTGTTGTAATGGTCGATGAATTTCTTGTTTGTTCTCTCATCACGACCCTGCATTATCTTTTCTGATTTTCTAAAACAGCATATTAGGTACACATCTCCGTCTAAATATGGAAAATACTTTTTTATGGTCAGAGATGCTCTTGGATCTTTGAATCCCCACCTCTTGCCCTTTTTCTTCTCTACTGTCTTTTTTATTTTATCTTCTACATTTACACTCATTATTTCTTCTTCAGTAGGGAGAGCAAGGTTTTTGTCACCAAACTTTCGCAATATTCTCTTGTTTATCTTGACAAAATCCCAGTCTTCATAGTTTTTGAGGCTTGTATGATGCATATTTACTCCGTTTTTTGATAATGATTGGGCAATAAACGAGGTTGCAGAGTGGGGGACACCTAATACTACATAGGTTTTATCTTCTTTGTTGGTTATTTTTATGCCCATTTTTTTATTAAATCTTCTGCTCTGCCCCAACGAGGAACATCATAGGCCCTAAACTTGCCGCGCGGTTTTCTGTGTGCTTGTGCTTTTGGATCAAATCCCATATCGTGATTAATATTAATAACTGGAGTAGCAGTCCAGAACCTAACTCTTTTGTTCTCTTTAATGCCTAATTTTTTACAAACCTTTCTCTTACCTAACTCTCCAGCCGAATCTTCATTAAACCCTCTTTTAAACCTTTCCTCTAAAGTGTCTATCACTAGCTCTCTTGCGGCAACTAATGCATAGTTTAACGTATTAAGCGGGGAATGGTATATTGGAGGTCCCCAATTGAAAAGCTTCCAATTTGACCCATTGTAAGCAAAAACATTTTTCTTTGGTCTATGAGCAAAATGTGATTTTGGGTATAAAGTATCGTCTTCAGCAACGGCAATATATTCTGTTTTAGCTTTCTTTGCTCCTCTTAACATTTGCCGATAAATATTAATTAAACTTCTCGGTTCTTTCTGAATTAAATTTAGCCCCATTTTCAAAGGCCTTCTTGATATTGTAATAAGCTTATTGTTTCCCACCGCCTCCAATAAAACCCCTCTTTGGTATTTCATCCACTTCGGAGGAAGTTTGTTTTCTGTTAAAAATATAACCGTTAAATCATTCATTGTTATTTAATCCAAAACCATGATGCGTGCCTGTCAGAACTATACTTTCTGGCTCTTATATCGGTTAAATACCAAGGTGCAATTTTGTGATACTCAACATAGTCATCGACTGCTATTCTAATTTCGCGTTTGCTTCTAAGGTGTTTGCTATTATAATCATGTCCACTTACCATTCCTCTCTCTCTAACTTTTCTACTCCATAAAATCATGTCTAACATCACATAGTCATGTCTATGATTCCCATCTAGGTATACAAAGTCCAGTGATCATCTTTTATTTTATTAAAAGCAGTTTCGCTCATTTCCCCTATCCAAACAACATTACGTCCCTTCATGGCTTTATGTGCAATTGATTTAGCTTCTGGACTTCGCTTAACATGCCTTGCATTATCTTTATATGGTGCATAGGGGTCGACAAGGTACATCTTTAATCCTGGAATGCCTTTAAACATCAAATTACTAAAAACTCCCATATCGACACCGACCTCTGCTCCAACCTTATAGCCAAGACCCTTCCACAAATCAACCAATCCGTCTCTATTAAGCCCCTTAATTTTGCAGGGAGATCCGCCTGTTCCATGGTTTAATTTAAACTTATCCAGGATATACCGATTAGATTCAGCACTCGACCACTTTGGAGGAGCTCTATTTCCTGCTAATAATATGACTGTTGAATCGTCTATATTTACCATGTTTTTTTAAACCACCAGCTTGGTGATTTCTCATCAGTTATATACAGTTTTTTAACCTTGTGAATTTTACAATAAATATTAACTGCATCAACAACGTCTGGGTGTTTAAAACGATAATAATCATGTCCAGATGTAATACCCCCTTTTTTAATTCTTTTTCCCCACTCAATTATGTCGCACATCACATAGTCAAACTTGTGTGAACCATCTATATATACAAAATCTATTGACTCGTAAGGAACGTTTAAAACTGCTTCCAGACTAGTTCTAACAATAACCTCACAATTGTATGGAGCTAATTTCTTTGTAGCTCTTCTTAAATTTGCTTTTTGTTTTGATTCTCCTGTTAATGTGGTTCGGTGGTCTCCATAAACAACACTATAAGGATCAACTGACCTTAAGAACAGTGCTTTGTTTTGTTTACATAAAACTTCTGAATATCTACCGTTTCTAACTCCGATCTCGACTCCCTTGGTGTATCCAAGTTTCGCAAAACTTTTTGCCAAATGATTTCTGTTAAAACCCTTTTTTTTAATAATTTTCATTTCGTCGATCGCTTTACGAGCGTAAGAGTCAAACTCGTCTAGCGCGTAGCGCTAGAATACTACGGACTTTTAGTCCGAAGTAGTTTATATTGATCCTTTTATCCAAAACCATGATGTATGTCTGTCTGCTCCATATTTTAAGGCTTTTACATCAGTTAAATACCATGGTGCGATTTTGTGATACTCAACGTAATCATCTACTGCTATTCTAATTTCGCGTTTGCTCTTGAGATTTTTGGTATTATAATCGTGCCCGCTAACCATTCCACCTGGTCGTACCTTTCTACTCCACAGGATTACATCCAACATCACATAATCATATCTATGGTTTCCATCGATATAAACAAAGTCTAATGAGTCGTTTGGTATTTTATTAAAGGAAATTTCACTTTTCTCTTCTATCCAAACCGCATTGTATCCTTTCATTGCTTTATGAGCTATTTTTTTAGCTTCTGCACGACTCCTAACGTGCCTTTGAATGTCTTTATAGTCCTTATAAGGATCAACCAAATACATTCTTAATCCTGGAATGCGTTTAAACATTATAGAAGCATAGCGTCCCTTGTCTACTCCAATTTCTGCTCCAAGCCTATATCCCAATCCTCTCCATAGGTCTACTAATCCGTCTCGATTCAACCCTTTAATTACTCGAGGACACACTCCATTACCATAATTTAGTTTGTATCGTTCTAATATGTACCGATTAGACTCAAGAGTTGACCAACTAGTATGCCAGCCAGGAACTGGTTTAAATTTTTCGATTAACCACTTAAGGTCTCTAACTTGTCCAGACCATTTGTTATTTGTCCAACAATCAATCGCGTAAGCCCTTGATTTTCTCCATTGTCCAGCAGGCTTTCTGTATCCATATTCGTTTTTCCTTTTACCAACTCTTTTCTTTTTATGGGCATACCATGTCGATCTATTTAAAACATAGCGCCCTCCTGATAACCAAGTTTTTAAACATACTTCTTGGGCTTCTGCCCCCATTGTACCGTAATTTTTGTCATCTAGCCCGCCGATTTTCTCAAAGAAACTTTTGTGCATAAACCAGCAAGAACCTTGGGATGTCATCAGATCAACAATCTTCTGCCCTTTAACTCTGTTTGCATATTCTGGCCAATCAACGCCCTTGAACTTGTATTTCGGGTCTTTTGGGTGGCTTATATATTGAAAATCATAATAAATTTCTTTATTTGGATGCCTTGTCCACTTTCTCTTGTCAATAGCATGACGACGCGGTACAACCACCCAGTCTGGTTTGCAATCATTTTTAAGAACAATATCAAAGTTTTGAGCAAATGCACAATGAGCATCGCATTTCATTAGGTACTCCCCAGAGGCTTTCTTGGCTCCTGTGTTAATGGAATCGCGCATTCCTTTTGCTTCTTTGCGCCAAATAGTTTTAACTCTTTCATCCTTAAGTAATACTGGTTTTTTATCGTATCCATCTAGAACGGCTATTATCTCAATGTCTCCCTTAGCCATTTCTAATATGTTCTTTACAGTATGAGGAAGATATTCCTCATTTCTTGATGGTATTACTATACTTACTTTACTCATAATGTTTGATAATATTTTCAACTTTTCCCCAGTAAGGAATGTCATAAGCCCGAATAGGCTTAGGCTTCTTCTTTTTTCTTTGTTCGAGTGGATTATGTGAATATATATGATTTAAATTAACAACTGGCTCAATTGTGTGAAACTTCATATGCTTTCTTTTCTTAAACCCCAGCCTTCTTTCGTTTGGACTTGCAGGCTCAAGAGTAACTGGAAGTACAGAGTATTTAGCAAATCTTTCTTCCATGGCATCAATTAGCTCTTCTCTTGGGGCTATCATTACACAATTGCCAGACCTGGGTTTATAGAAGTAAAACGATGGCTTCCAAGTAAGTATTACCCAACGAGTTCTATTGAAAGCAAAAGTATCAAGTGGTGGTCGAAAGTTAAAATGAGACGGAGGATAAACAGTATCATCCTCAGCAACCCCGACGTATTTTGTTTTAGCCAATCTAGCCCCCTTTAATATTTGAAAGTAAATGTTCGATAAACTCTCCGGCTCGGTCTGAATCACATTTAACCCGTAGTCCATTGGCTCTTTTGAAAGCGTAATGATTGGTTTACCATCCGTAGCCTCTAGTATCATCTTTTTGTAAAATCGTTGCCATTTTTCTGGTAATTTATTCAGAGTTGTAACAATAACTGTCAGATCTTCCATTTTGTTTCTACTTCCTTTTTATAATAATCCTTCCATGTTTCGTAAGCATACCTAACACCGGCTTCCCAGTCCTTGCGGCTATGTTGGTGGGTTCGGGGGAAACGTACGTGCTTGTGTGCAAACCAGGTATTCTTGTTGACCATCATCTTTCCCCCTGCTTGCCAGGTCTTAAACTGCATTTCATGGCTGTCCTGGTACATTGTTCCATAGTTCTTGGTATCGAGTTCTACAATTACATTTTCCCACCACTTTTTAGGCATAAACCATACCGAACCCTGCATGGCCATGGTTTCATCTATCATAATGTCTTTCCGCTGCCTTGCTCGGCTTTTCCAAACTCTCCCTTCAAACTTTTTCAATCCATCTCCCATATCCCGAATCTTTAATTTCTCATAATCAACAGGAGGAATATCCATTCTTTCCCATTTTTCAGCATCCAAATAGTATCTTCTAGGGGTAACAATCCAGTTTGGTTGACAGTCACGAGCCAAAATAACGTCATACCCTCTAGCAAAGATACAATGCTCGTCTGTTCTCATAAGATATTCACCTTGAGATATCGCAACACCAGCATTAATTGCCCCCCTCATACCACGATTTTTCCCAAGATGAAGAACCCTCACTCTTTCATCGCTTATTATTGGCCGGTTTGGCCAATAACCATCCAAAACAGCAATAACTTCTATTTCTCCTTTGGCATTTTCAAGGAGTGAGTCAATAGTTTTGTAGAGCAGGGGATCCTTATAAGATGGAATTATGACTGAAAGCATGTTTCGCCGATTATAACATAGACCCTCTCCTAGTCGGAGATGGTCTATGGTTTATTAGACGTATGAGTCTTATAAGACCTATATTGTTTCTAGTATTATCTCTTCGTAATTTCTTCTTCTTTTCTTTCCTGATTTTTCTCCAATAGGATATCCCAGGGAAATTACTGCAATCGGTTTCAAATTCTCTGGAATTTTTAATAAGTTTTTGATCCTGTTCTCTTTAAATGTACCAACCCAAACCGATGCCAATCCAGCGTTAACGATGGCCAATTGAAGGTAGGCTGCAAAAATTGTTGCATCTTGTAGCGCATATAAACTTCTGCCTCGCTCTCCATATCTTGTGGCCGACCTTTTGGGGTCTGCACAAATTACTAAATTTATCGGAGCCTCTATATTGGTTATTTTTTCATAGCTTGTGACCACTTTATATGATTGGAGGTTGCCCGCAGAGGGTGCTAATTTGGAAAGGTCAATTATTTCCCTGATTATCTTTTCGGGAACCTGAGTAGACTGAAACTGTCTCATCGAATATCTTTTTTCTATAACTTCTTTGAAGTCCATGTTTTTTATAAAGATGTACCAAGCTGAACTGCCCAGCCTCTCCGGGTTGCTAGTTTCAGGCCAGGTACCACAGCAGGAAAGGTTTCATTAAAGAAAAAGTATTAATTACTAAAAATATTATGAAAGTAATCGTAGTCGAGATTCTCACGACTTACCCAATTACTGGAAAAGTCTGCTTCTCCTTTAATGTAGCGGAAGGAACCTGCATCCGGATCTTCTTTCATAATGTACCAGGCAGCGTAATTATTAGTAAAACCGTAGTATGCAGTAAAGCCTTCGTCTATTTCTGAAATTACATAGCCGTCCAATGGTTGGCGCTCAGACGGATCAATTTTTTTCCCTGAGCCATCTGTGAGAAGAGAAATTCCTGGTCCAGCCGATCCTCCGAAAAATTGAGTACCGGTTCTTCTGTTCAAAAGTGAGAAGAGAAAGAAAGAAATCCCAGTAGCGCCAATTATTTTTAGAAATGCTCGCTTGTCGATATCTGAAATAATCGTATCCGCTCTTTTTTCAAAATTAGCTGTTTCTACTTCGACTCCTGTTGATGGTTTAACTGGCGGTAATTGAGCTGCAACGACCGATACTTTTTGGCTTTTAACCATAAAAAGCTTATAGGCAAAAAATGTAATAAATGGGTAGAGAACAACTGCTACACCTAACTGGGTGTAAGTTGTGGCAGTTACAAATGCTAGGACTACCAGCAGACTGGTGATTACAAAACTTGAGTATGTTAGAACCTTTCGCATATTAATTGATTTCTTCTTCTTCAATTTGCGCTAAATCTACTGATACAAATGCAACTTCACCGTCATCTAGCTTGATTTGATACCATCCTGATTCTTCGGAAATCAATTCGAAAGTATCGCCGTCTTTGGCTTTACCTACCTTAGCTGATTCGGTTGTTGGTTTTTCTCGAAGGTTAACGCTTTCCGTGTCATCGGTGATTTTAATAATAATCATTGTTTTAGATTCAGGTTCCACTTTCTCCAAATCCTCTACTTCTCCAAGATCTTGGGTTTCTTGAAAATCTTCTACTTCTTTTTCCACTTCCGTTATTAAATCTTCTATCTCTGAAATTTCTTCACCTACTCCTGCAACCTGAGGTGTCGGTGAGGGTAGGGAAGCTATGGATTTTGTGGTTTCGGTTGAGGATTTCGTAACGTTCCTGAACCCGACAGTAAAAAGCAAAAGAAATGCCATTGTTGATGCTGCAATAAATTCAGATATTTTTCGCCTAGGTTCTGAAATTGGCTCAACATGAACTTCCTTGGTAGACCCGTTTCCTTTAAGTTTATGATCTCTACTTTCAAGATGCGTTGGTTTTCTTTCAATGATGATACCTTCGAGCATATTCTTTTCCTTTTGATTAAGTTGATACTTTTCCACAAAGTTTTTATAACCATTTGTTCCTTTAAAATAATTATTGTCTATTTTATCAAGATATGAAAAAACTACTTGTGGCTTTATCCATGAAGTTTCTCTTAATCCGAAATATTCTTTATAAGACGAATACACGTTATGGTTTAAGTCTTTAACGCCATGCTTTTCCTTAAGGGGTTCACGGTGCAAAAAACGGGTGAGATATACTAGTTGGTAAACGTCCTTAATTTGCACCGAATTATATGGACCTGCACATAAAGAGCCACGGCGTTTGTATTTTTTATTGTAATAAATGGCATATCTGGTAGAAATGGATCTAGTAAGTTTTGCAAGTGAGCCATGAGTATTTTGACGGACAAGCAAATGGAAATGATTCGGCATGAGGTTGTAGGCTATGAGTTCAACTTTGTTGAAGTAATTTTTAGGTTGATGGGGAACGCCCTTGAAAGCCCGGCCTTTAACTGAAAAAGTCTTTTTCAGTTTCTCGGGGTCGGGTGGAGCAGTTAAATAATCCTTCAAGTAACTAAGAAAGACTTTGTAATCTTGGTCGTCATTGAAGAGGTTTCTATTGTCAACTCCTTTATTGTATATGTGGAAATAAGCCTCGTTCTTATTTGTATTCTTAACGTTTTGGACAGGCATACTATAACAATATCTTGAAAGGAGAGATGTTGCAAGTATTATTTAAGCTTTCAAGACAGACCTTTAAAGGAGATGTTGCAAGCAGTTTAATTTCTGATGATGAAACTGAGGTAATAGTGATTCTGTCAAATACTAACAAACTCATAATAAAAGGCAGTAATTTGTCGATTATTTTCAAAGGTTATAACCAGAGACTGTACAAACAGAGAATTATATAGGATTTAAATTATTTTTCCTATTGTATAAAGTGGGACATTATTGTAGTAAAAAGTTGATCATAATATTATTAGCATATAATAATTCCACACTTGGGGGTGGAATGTATCTTAAGAAGAGAAAAGTAGCAAAGTTAATAAGTTAATGAAAGTTAATACTGGAAGTTGCTAAAAGGTAAATGTGTTTAGGAATTCTTCTTCTCCAATATACTAAATATATAATACTATATACATAATTCCAATAACCTATGGTGTAGGCGTTAGAGTGACAGTTACGGTGGGACTAACGGAAGGCGTGCCGGTTGTTTCTTCACCCTCCTCCTCAGCCTCAGTTGGTGTAGGAGTTGGGCTCAACGGAGCCTCGGGAGGTTCGGCATCCTCGGGTAATTCAATAGGAGGAGTAATAACAGGTTCCGGTTGTTCGGCAGGAGGAGTAAGCTGGTCACCAGTTGGTGCTGCGGCCTTCCTCTGTTCTTGTATATCCTCAAGTGCCTGTCTTGCAACTTCATAGTCATTTGAGTCCCTATTCACAAGGGAAAGTGCAGTAGTCATTGCGTTTACTGCTAAGTCGAGGCTACCTTTTTCTCGGTATGCGAAAGCGAGGTTGTAATGGGCGTTTGCGAGGTCGGGTTTAACGGTAGTAGTAACTACCTGGAATATATTTATTGCATTATCATAATCACCGGCTCCGTAGTAAACTCCACCGAGTGCGATTCTAAGACCGGGATTAATGGGGTCAAGAGCAACAGCTTGCCTGAATGTCTGCACTGCAAAAGCATCAGCTCCCGTTGCAAAAGGAATTATCGCCTGGTATGTCCTTGCCAATGTTGCCCAGTTACCGGCCCTTAAAGGATTGAGAGCAACGGTTGCTTTGCCTTCGGAAATTGCCTGCTGGATAAGTTGGGTAATACTTACTCTGTCAGCATCCGTTATCTCAACATTTGGGTCAGCTGCTCTTTGGGCAATTGCATTTGCCAAAATAAGGTTGATCCTTGAGAAAGTTGAGTGATATCTGTCAACGAGAGGATTGAGTTGAATAGCCTCTCTCATTGTGTCATAGGTTTCGGTTGCTTGATTTTGAACCAAAGCATCAAGGGATTTCTTGAACTTATATTCGGCTCGGAGTATGTTTTGGGCCCTTATTCCGAAAAGGACAATGGCGATAATAACGGGTACGCTGATCAATAGAGCCGGGAAACGGGAGGCCATCTGCTGGGTTGGAATTTTCCCTGCGAGTCCTGCTGCATCAGCAAGGGGTGCAGGTGCTTGGGTTGTCAGATTAAGTTGAGTTTGCTTTGTTTTTGCATTAAGGGAAAGGAACACGAATAGCATAACCAGTAATAGGGCTGTTGCCGGGAAAAACGCTAATAGGGCAATGAGCAACATAAGAGAAACCAAATTGGCACTTGCCGCGAAACCCCAATGAACCAGCTTCTTTTCCTTAATATCACGCTTTGCGATTCTATAAAGAGTTAGTCCTAAAAGAATCAGTCCGGCTACCCCAAGCATACCCGCTTCGGTAAGTGCAGTAAGGTAATAGGACCTTGAGGTTGCAAATTTTACAGCCCAAATATCACCGGCGTTATAGGAAAGTGGTCTATAGCGGTTGAAAGCCGAAATATAGTTACCGGGTCCAATTCCGAAAACAGGAGATTCTTTCAGGGAATCAACGGCAATAAACCAACCGTTGCTATAACTTGGGAATCGGGGAGCAAAAGGCCTTCCCGGGATAAGATTGTATATTGAAATTGCAAGACCAAATACGGTAATCGCTGTTGCTATTCCAAGAAGAGCTTTCTTTCTTTTGTCCTTCTCAGAGAGAAGGATTCCAATTCCTAGAGGGAGCAGTGCTCCCAAAAATATCGCAGCCGGCAAATATCCTCCTTCGGGAGTGAACCCTTGAGAGCGAATATAGGCAGGAAGCTGCGGGATTTTTGAAAAAAGTGTCGAGAATGCAAAAAGTATAAGAACGGAAAACACAGTTCCCGAGGCGAAAAGGACTTTACCAATTGCCGACTTTTCTTTTTCTTTAAATTGGTTAATCAAGAAATAAAGAAATGCTCCGCCGGCTACGGCAGTTGCGGTTCCCGGAAGCAAGAATGCCTCCATTTTGTTTGGTGTTCGAAGTAAAGCGCTTGCGACGTAGGCAACGGCAATGAGTGCAACAGGGAAATCGAAGTTACCGACCGAAAACTCAAGTTTTCCGGCGGAAATCACTCTGAGCGATCTTACTAAAAGTATAAGTGCAACACCGAATGCAAGAACTGCAAGTTTTGAAACAACATAAGGATTGGGGGAGATTGCAAGTGCAGTAATAGGAAGTAGGAAGATTACTGTATAAGTTAAATATTTTTCAATTCTGGCAAGTAGCTTGTCCATAGATAGTAAGTGAACTTACAACACTATATTTCGACTTACAACTGCTTGTCAAGGGTCATTTTTCCACTATATCACACCATTAACTTATATATCTATGTAGTACAGTTAGCAACGAAACTATACTACAAGGTAACCTTTATGTAACAATATTTTGTTAATCATTTCCATGTAATAGTATTGTTCTGGGGATTTATGATTCACGATTTACGATTTATGAATGATTTGGATTTAGTGATTAAACCTTGCAATAGCTGATGAGTAATATTTGACTGTTCTTTCAAATTTATATAGTCACTATCCTTTAAATAATCTACATCTTTCGCAATCAATAACTGATTTTTCAATTCTATTAGCGATCCTTGTGATAAGTAATAAAACTGTACTTTCTCCTTATATGAACGTCTTCCAAAACCTTCAGCAATATTACTAGTAACAGATGTAGCACTTCTGCGCATTTGATTGACTAGAGAATAGGTTTCCTGTTTCGGAAATGCTTTTGTAATTTTATAAACGAGGATAACTAACTTGTGCCCTTCCTGCCACACCTTCAGGTCAGTAAAAGCTTTTATCTTTCTTGAATTATTGGTCTTTGAATGAGAATTATTCATAATTCATGAATCTTAAATCTTAAATCCACCGGCTACGGTGAGCCGGTAGCCGGGCCAAATCTCACTGCTCCTTCGGAGATAATTCCTCTGATCTGCTGGGGAGTAAGGGTGTAATTATACATGCGAACATCGTCTATTTGACCATCCCAAGTTCTGGTAGATCCACTGTTATTTCCAATATACACAGTGGCGCTAGAATCGTCTTTTGCACCGTTTTGGGGAGCTTGTACTAAAGTAAGATTAGTTGGTACACCGTTGATATAAATTATTGGAACATTGCTGGTATTTTCTTTGTTGTAAGTTACGGCAAAATGAGTCCATTGGTTATATACGATATCGTATCCGGTTGTTTTCCAAACACCATTGTCAGAAGATCCATTTCCAAATTTATGCGCGAACCTGATTTTGACGGCACCACCGGACTCTTCATTGACAAAAATATACCACTCTGTTTTCACTATAACGCGTCCACCGCCATTTTGTCCGTCTCCGGCAGGATTTAGCCATACAGCAATGGAACCGCCGTTTTCGAAAATATTATCAATACTACTACCACTTCCTGCGGTAACGTAGTCATCGCTCTCGTCAAAGCTAAGAC
>Ga0114923_10001439_pt1 | contig 16528 bp, 16 predicted proteins | sample SumtaG_FD_89578 | JGI IMG/M metagenome (GOLD analysis project Ga0114923, IMG submission 89578) | Deep subsurface microbial communities from Indian Ocean to uncover new lineages of life (NeLLi) - Sumatra_00157 metaG | ecosystem: Environmental > Aquatic > Marine > Oceanic > Sediment | place: near...
CCAAAGGAGGGTACAGAACAAGTCCACCTAGTGGATGCCCAGCTTGAGCAGCATATCCAGCTTCGCGTAAGAAAGCAGTGATCTTGTTAGAAGTGATACCAAGACCATCATAAGTATCCATAACCATCCCTAGAGTTTCCGGACTGGGGGCTTTCTCCATTTTATCCCAATCCATTTCCAATGCTAACACAATTACATTATCGTAGAGAACACCCATCTCTTGGAATATGAGGTCTCTAGAGAGTTTAGCATAGCCAATTGATCCGACTCCCAGTGATTCTGCATACTCTTTCAACTCAGTTAGGAATTCAGCATTAGTTTCAATTAGCGGGGTCTCGGGGTTAGAAGAAACAGATTTTACAGACTTCTTGATGTTACTAAGAATTGACATCATCACCTTCATTGAAGGCATAGTTTTGCTTGAAATGTCATCACGTGTATTCATCAATTTCATCATTTCTAATGGAATCTCGAATCGGCTCGGAGATGATTCATTTGGTAGAATAGCATCTGGTTCATTGGCAAAAGACCTCTCTAATTTGATGACACTTTTAATTTGAGAGATGCCAACCTTGGTTACAACCTTCTTCATTAGTTTGTCCTTGATTCCCATGGTTCTGGTTCATGTGATTTAGACTCAAATCACTTCCGATTTGAATAACCGAAGGGTCCATTTAGGAGATTAATTCTGACACATTGACGATGATAAGAATAGACAAGTACAACGAAGAAATTACCTGTATTCAGACAGCAACAGAACATGATGCAAATGTGATTATGTGGGTTTATGCGTATCACATCGACAACGCATTGCTTGATGCAGGGTGCGCAAATGCGTTAGATGAACTGAAGAAGTATGGGTCTAGCAATCAGATAGAGCAAATCTATGTAACTCATCCCCACGAAGATCACTGTGGTGGCTTATCTGCATTCTCTAAAGACGGTACGGCATTTGCTCATCCATCAGCATTTGATATTCTAACCAATCCTCCAGACTTGGCAGATTTCTTCAAGTATGTGTGGGGCCAGCCAGAAGCAATTGACAATGTAGAAGAAATTCCAGACCGTTTTTCCATCGGAGACCTGGAATTCCAAACCATTGACATTTCGGGACATTACCAGAATATGTTGGGTTTCTATGAGGAAAATAGAGGGTGGTTGTTCTCAGCAGATGCAGTTCCGCTTCCATCCCGCAAGTACATTGGTATGCCTGAGGAAAATGTCCCTAGGATGATAGTTACAATGGAACGACTCCTAGAGTTGGATATCACAATACTATTTGATGGACACAGAGGGCCGATCACAAACCCACAAGAACACATCAAGAAACGTGTAGATTATCTAAAGGAAACTCAGCACAAAGCACTAGGACTCCATGAACAGGGAAAATCAATTGACGAGATAATCACGGAATTAGGATTCGAAGGTCCATGGTATCTTGAGCTCACAAAGGAAAGGTTTGGGATTGACTTCTTCGTAAATTCGTTGATCAATGATGTACCATAGACTATTGAGTTAACGCCTTTTCCTACGACGGTCGTCAAATGAACGAGTCGCCTTATCATGCTCTTTCTGAGCTTTAGCCGCTTTCTTCTGACGAGAGCAGTTCACGCGTGCGGCTCGTCCAAGGTTAGTGACGCGCGAAGATTCTTTTGTGTCCCCTTTCTTTTTGTAGAGTTTGCGTGATTTTTCCCATGCTTCTGTAGCACCACAAAAATCATCCAATCGAGCATACGCGGTGGCCAATGCATCAAAGGAATCCGGGTCATTACGAACTAGTGATGTAAAGCGTTCCCATGCATCGATAGCTTTGCTCCATTCTTCGAGCTCCATATAGATAAAGCCAAGATTACGAAAACCGCGTGCGTGTTTCTTATTTCGTATTGTAGCACGATTGAAGTGCTTTGCAGCATCTCGCAAACGGCCGCTTCTGTATTCCACCATCCCCATTGTGTTCTCGATATCGGCATCAGTGGGGTCCAACGATGCAGCCTTCTTCAGGGCCTTCATCGCAGACTTGTATTTTTCGGCTCTGAGATTCGCATCTGCCAATACTCGCCAAGTTTCAATATTGTCAGGGGCTAACTTGCAAGCAGCTTCTGCAGACTTCACGGCATCCTTCCATTGATCTAGCATCGATAGTGCAATCGACTGATGTAGAAGTGCGGGTACATTTTTCTCATCGATCTCCAGAACACGCTTGAAACTCTTCACTGCACCTTTGAAACGTCCAGATTCTAATTGAATATCTCCAATCCGAAGCCATGGTCTCCAATCATCTTTTGAAATAGTGACAATAGTTTTCAAACAAGCTAGTTCCTCAACACCTTTTCCGAGGGCTCGAAGGGCAACGGCGCTGTCTTTGAGAGCGTCCAAATCAGTAGGATTCAACTGAAGCGCCCTGTTGAATGACTTCAAAGCTTCCGGTGCCTTATCTTTACCAAGAGCAAGTAGAACTCTTCCACGATTAGTATATGCGGCTGCTAGAGTGGAATCGAGCTTAATGGCTTGATTCAAACTGCGGAGTGCATCTCCGAATTTCTCCAATTGTGCTAATATGACCCCTTGGGTGTTCCATGCTGAAGCGTCACCTGGATTTGACTCAAGATGTTTGATTACTTCTCTGAGTTTTTCTTCAAGTGAGCTCATCAGAATCATAATAACCTCATCATGTCCATTGAAAAGATTTGAGATGACACACTAATTGCACTTGGAGTCTATTGCAAATTATCTGATTTTGCATATGTGGGAACACCTACGAAATGTCCCATGAATGCATCAAATCAAATCGTTTAGGTAGTTTTAGCTGAAAAGTACCAGTATCTATATATTCGCTCAAGCAAGCGCAGTAATTGGAGGGGCTAAAGTGGATTGCATCCCTGTAAAGATTGAGAATATCAGCAAAGTTTTTGGCAAAGGTGAGAAAGAAATCCGAGCTGTAGACGATTTATCATTCCATATTGGTAAAGGAGAGGTGGTATGTCTTTTGGGACCCAATGGAAGCGGAAAGACCACATCACTCAAAATCGTTTGTGGATTAATTGAACCTGATTCAGGTGTTGTGAAAATCTTGGATCAAGATCTGTCAAAAAATACTCCACTTCTCAAACATATCGGGGTTATACTTGAGGGGAGTCGAAACATATACCCCTATCTTTCACCCTTAGAGAATATCAAATATTACGCACGAATTCATGGTTTTGATGGAGATGAAATGATATCGAAAGCAGAAGTATTACTGGACTCGTTCTCGTTGACTGAAAGAAAAACCTCTCCATGTTCTACATTGTCACTTGGAATGCAACAGAAAGTAGCACTTTGTTGTACATTAATCTACGATCCTCAGGTTTTACTTCTGGATGAACCCACGTCTGGATTAGATGTTCTCACCAAAAGGGATGTTATCAAAACGATTCAAAGGATGAAAGACGAGGGCAAATCAATTCTACTAATGACTCATCAGATGGACGTAGCCGAAAAGGTAGCTGATAGGATAATTGTAATCAATAAGGGTCGAATCATAATAGAAGGAACACCCAAATCAATCTCGCAATACATTGAATCAAGCATCTATTCTATAACCCTCCAAGAAAACGCATCTGCAGCTCAGAGTTTGCTCGAACCAAATATCAAAGCTGAAATTACTGACAACGTAATCATTCTACACAACAGTACTCAGGAGGATATTTCAGAGTTTATCAGAAAGCTCACAGCTGCAAATCTCAGTATACTTTCAGTGACAAAAAATCTCTCGCTCGAAGAAAGTGTAATTCGTTTAATGGAGGGAGCACAATGAAACAAGTAGCAGTTGTCAAAGGAGAGGTTAGAAGAACTGTGGAGGAAGCTAAGAATTATTGGCTTCAAACTATTACGAATATTATTTCAACAATAATCTTCTTCCTAGGTTTCTCATTCGTAATATCTCCTGACCTTAGAGGGTCAGATCTATTCCTACTGGTTTCAATGTTGCTGTGGTATTTTTCACTTGAGATTATTAATCAAATGTCTCATTACATTCTTGAAGAGAAGTACTTTGGAACAATAGAGAAAATATTTCTTAGTCCATATGGACCTGTAACTGTGTTATCCTATCGAGCTTTCTCTTCAATTTTGCTATCAACAGGAATTGTTAGTGTAATGTATCTGGGATTGTCTTTGATTGTAGGAATTTCGCCATTTTCCATTACACTTCCAATGATTCTAATATCGATAGTGACATTGGCAGGTCTCTATGGCTTCGGATTAATGCTCGCAGGTCTCACACTTCTAAGCTCAAGAACATCGTCGGTTTCATCCATAATTACATACGTGATGTTGTTCATCTCAGGAATGCTGGTTCCACTTGACCAGTTCCATCCAGTCATTGCAGCAATCGCTCGACTGTTTCCACTTACCAATGGAGTTGAAATGCTGAGAGTAATTGCAACAAGCAACATGGACTTGTTAGGTTTCATTCTAAACATAAACACATACTTTGGAATTGTTTATTCAATTGTGGCCATTATAGCGGGAATTCTAGTTTTCAAGTACGCCGTAAGAAGAGCAAAGATTAAAGGTGTTCTACGTTCGGTCTAACTTGGATGGTCGTCATTTGTATGACTCATTCTTTCGTGGTATCGGGGTGATTCAATGAAGTGGACAAAATTCATGAGCATAGAAACTATTGAAGGTAAACAATACATAGTGAATATTCTTACGCGCGCTGTTGCATTAGTAACTCAGGACACATTGGATAGAATTCAGGATATTGGATTTGTTCCACAAACACCTGAAGATGAGGAAATCATTAGAAATCTAATGGAAGATTGGTTCATTGTTGAGGATGATTTTGACGAAAGCTCACTTCTTCGTTACTATACTAACAAACTGAAGTACACAACAAATGAAGCAGGTATTGATGCTACTGTACTGACAACCTATCGCTGTAACATGGAATGTTCGTACTGTTATGAATCAGGAGTGAAAGAAGATAAAGATACAGTTCTTAATGAGAAGATTAGTGACAGCATGATAACATGGTTGAATGCATATTCCACCATGAAAAAAGTGAATGATATTTTTGTGGATTTCTATGGCGGTGAGCCACTACTGAATAAGAAAATGATGATATATTTCATGAAGAAAGCTGCTCAAGAAAGTCAACACTATCGCTTTTCATCTGTGACAAACGGAACATTGCTTACTAAGGAAACTGTGAAAGAACTGAAACCACTTGGGTTTACAGCTTCACAGGTCACATTGGATGGTCCAGAATTGTTACACGACGACCGACGAAGAATGAAGAGCGGAAAAGGTACTTTCGATGTAATCTTTAATAATATTCTCAATGTAGTGGATGATATTGGTATTGGTTTAAGCATCAATACAGATAGACAAAATTATGAAGCAATTCCAGAGTTCCTAGATTTTCTTGCATCATATGGTCTCGCAGACAAGATAGTACTCGCTTTCAATATTGTACAACCAGCAGTCAAAGAACAAGAACATTGTAAGAAACATATTTTCAATGCAGGAGAAGTTTCCGAATCCCAGTTTATGGTTTACAAAGCAGCAGTTGACAAAGGATTCAATATTCAACATCGAATTGTGTCGGGTGTGTGTAGAAGTCAACATGAGTTCTCAGTAGTATTCGATCCAGTAGGTGACATCTATCCATGTCCCGCAACAGTAGGCATTGATAAATTCTATTCAGGAAATGTAACTCAACCATTGAATGAATTCTATCGAAGATGGAGTCAACATATCGGGTCTGAGCCATGGAACACTGAGGAGTGTCTTGATTGTAAATATCTCCCCATATGTTTAGGGGGTTGCCGACACCAGCTTTATACTAGTCTTGAGAAATTTGATGGACCGATTTGCCATAAAGATTCATTCAAGGGTGATACGCGGATTATGATTCTACGAGCTCTTCATAATCAGGAAAAGGGTGACGCTGAGTGAAAATAGTTGAGTTCACTAAAGACAAATTGGAGGAGTATACCAATCTCATTAACCAATCAAGAGCGGATTGGCCTCAATACAGAAGGTTTACTGCAGAGCAAGTTGAATCAATGTATCTAAGCAATCGAACTTACAATCAAAAAAGACATCTTCTTGCATACCTAGAGGAGGTACTAGTTGGAGAAGCTATCGCACTTGTAGATTCTTCAAATCAAGACAATAGCACCCATGGAATCCTTTATTGTAGCGTACTACCTGAATATCGAAACTCTGGAGTTGGACAACAATTAGTAGAAAGCATAAAGAAAAGGTTGAAGCAAAATGATGTCAAATCTTTAGAAACCTATGTACCACATGATTGTGAAGTGTCCAAAAAATTCTATGACAAGCTAGAATTTACAGAAACTGAAAGAGAAATTCAGCTAAGATTCTATCTTGATAAAGAAGCTCTAGAAGTTAAGAAGCCAGCGGGAATTCAAATCCGACAGGCTGTTTTTCCGGAGGATAAAAAGGATTTTCTCAATCTGTGGAACACATCATATTCTTCTGTAGATAGTGTGTTCTCAAAAATGACATCGGAGTCATTTGATGAATTCATTAACTTTCCAGGTGTTGAATCGTGTTGCTTCTTAGCAACCAAAGAAGATTCAGGAAAAGTTGTGGGCATTATTAGCAATTATTTTGATCCAGTGTATAACAAAGAGAAAGGTGTTTTAGAAGCAACAATCGAAATGATTGCTGTTGAGGAAACATATCTAAGAAAAGGAATTGGTTCTGGATTGACGGTTAAATCCCTAACTTGGATGCAATCACATGGTATTCGAGTTGCTCAAGCCCGTGTATTTTCAAGTAAGTTGAATTCAATTGAGTTCTTTAAAAGAAATGGATTCTCGGTAGAGAAGAATATTATTGTGTATAAAATCAATCTATCTAATTGATACAATGTCTAAGGATATATTCCCAACAATTAGTTCAGATATTGATTTGGTAGAGAGATTCTAGATTTGAAGATTGAAATAAAAGTGCAATAGCCTTAAATCTGTCCACGTCTTGGAACCCATAATCGTTAGGAGTTTAGTAATAATGTACAAAAGAATTACTAAGGGTCTTAAGGTTCTAGAGGAAAGTAATGAAAACATTCTCAGAAGCTGCAATGGATGCAGGAGTCAGAGAATGGGTTCTACCGGTTAACTCCTGAATAATATTCAGGAATGTGAGTGGAAATTTCCTTTAACCTAGTGCTAGATGTGTCATAGCATCTATAACATGAATATTGGTCATCAGCCTAGTAATTTGAATCAAAGTACCCATAGAGCTGATTTGTTAGATGGGACTATTTCAAAAACTCGTGGTTGGTGACTTTTTTTTTCAGTGAATTGTTGTTTTCCATTTGCGATACCAATTCAATCTCAATCAATATTCTGAAAATGTAACTCACACCGAACATCATACTTCCGATAGATACAAATTGTTTCTATAAGGGGAGGAGTTGATTGGAGATGAATTTGAAAGGAATAGAAGCAGTAATTTTTGACCTAGGTGGTACCTTGCACAGACCTGCGTTGGACCTAGTAGGAACAAGCTGCCAATATTTAGCTGAGTGCGGTATTACAGAGTACAGCCGTCAAGAGGTTGAGGAAGCTGTAAGGAGAGGCAAAGAAGAATGGTTGAATCAATATATGATGGAAAACAATGTAGGCTCACGATGGCAACCTTCCAGAGAGGTATGGGTTCAGCACGACCGGTATTTGCTTGAAATTTTAGGGGTTAAGGAGAATTGTGATCAACTGGCTGAAGCATATCAAGAGAAGTGGGACATTTTCCTTAGAGATTTCACATACTCATCAATTGGTGTTTGCAAACCGGTACTTCAAGAGCTGCATAAAAGAGGATACAAGTTAGCTATCGCTTCAAATCGAGTTGATAATCCGATCCCTTCACTTGAAAGAGATGGTATCTTAGACCTCTTTGATACCGTTGAATATACAATGGTACCGGGGTATGTGAAACCTTCACCGTATATGTTGCTTAAAGTTTCAAGTGAATTAGGAGTTAATCCCAGACGCTGTGTATACGTGGGCAATATCGTACATTATGATGTTGTTGCCGCGCAAAGGGCGGAGATGACTCCAATTCTTATTACTTGGTGCGACCCAGATGAAATCGATAAAGCTCCAAAAGGCACGATTATAATCGATCACATCACAGGATTATTGGATATACTTCAATAGAAAAACTTCAATTACCATATTGTTTGGAAAAGCAAGTCGCAGAAACCTGCTGGGGAATGTAGATGAAGAAACAATTACTCGTTACTTTGGTTATGTCGATATTCTTGTCACAGATTATCCTTGCACCGCTTGTCTTCGCTCAGACTAGTGAACTTGAGTGGGGAGTAGAAGTTGATGAGGAATTCCCATATGTTCTCCAGAGGAAATTAGTAGATTCCACTGCGGTTAGTCTGCTCCCATATTGGTTGACTTTTGTGTCAATGCTGGATGACGGTAGTATGTTCAATATAGAAGTGGTCGAGCTAGACACGATTCCTGAAAATCCAGACCCAGCTGACGAAGGCCCCTTCTCATATGTGGCACTTACAAGAGATAATGATTCTCTGCGTATCTATGAAGATAATTCAACAGCGTTCATTCTCCCAATTGGAAACTGGCAATTTCTTACCGATCGCCTAGACCTTGCACTGCATCCTGAAATTACCCTCATTGATAATGAAGAAGAATGGGGAACTACTCAATCCGGGAGTTTCTATGCTGGGGCAAATATTGTAAATTATTTTGCTGAATGGCGATATGAAAAAGAGAATGGAACATTGACTTATGTAAGAATCAAGTTCGACTCATCAGGAACAATCCTGATTGATACCGTTATTTCACATTGGTATGAGGGTGTTCCTTTGACAATTCCGCCAGAAATTGAATTCACGATGATCATGGCGATCCTCTTAGTGATATCGATTGGTGTGATTGTAGCAATTTGTGTATACAAGAGCTACACCAGTAAGAAACCGCTAGTTCAGCAACTTGGAGAGTGATTCGGTGAAACCTAAATCAGATAAACCAGAGGAGATTGACTGGAAACAAGCGAATGTTTCTGTAGAATTTCAAGTAGGAGAGAGCTTCACCTGCAAATTTCACCGCCATGGTTCTGTGGGTGAAGATGCAGAGTTCGAGATTGAGGATACAAGTATTATCTCCCACGAAAAGACGGACACAGAATATCTACACCCTGAACACATGAAGAAACCAGGTTGGACAGGCGGAGATGCAGAAAGAGGATACTGGTTCTTCCAAGCACTAAAGAAAGGAAAAACAAAACTCACTGTGAAGGTGCTCTTCAGGTTCAAAGTGGAAAGTGAGCATGTCGTTAATATCGAAGTGCGTTAGCATTTATTTCGTTGCCCATACAAAGGTGTAACCAGCAGAATAATCCAACTGCTCTCCGTTTGATATTGCGGCCTTTATTCGTTCAAGACCTGAATAGTATGCTTCTTCACCAATCTTGTGTAGCATTGAGAATCCACGACGTTCAACAGTTTCCAGAAAATCCTGGCCAAGTCTAACTGGAGCAAATCTGTAGATGCGCGATTCGATTGTGGTGAACCCAGCATTAGTAAGCGAGGTCTCTAGAGATGGGATTGAGGGATATCTTGATTGGTCTATATAACGAGTGGCAGGAAAGAATCTAGAGGTCATCCGATTAGCAATTTGATCATGTGATTGTGTAACTATGCAAAGCTGACCACGTTTCTGTAGGACGCGATATATCTCGAAAATCACCTTTTCAAAATCTGAAAGAAGGTGAAGCACTTCTGTCATATATGCGAATTCAAAACAATCATCATGGAAAGGGAGTTCTTCTGCAGGTGCTTGAAGGAAGCCAACAGATGGAACTTTTTCTATTGCCTTTGAGAGCATACCTAATGAGAAGTCAATACCCACTATAGGAAGTCCAGTTGCTTCTGAGAATAGGAGAGTATTGTTTGCAGTTCCACACCCCACATCAAGGACTAGTGAACTGGAAGATAGTGAGATACCTCTTGTGATCTGACCAACCATTTCAGAATCGCCAGTTCGGACTTTATCATATACCTTTGATACTGCATCATAATCAATATTTTTCACGATCTCACACAAGCCTGAATGATTTCATCTTCTCAGCACGGTTCTATGAGAGTGACAGAGTGACATAAAAGATAAACCTCTCCCCCTTTTCTTAGTGTGAGAACAATGACCAGTGAAGCCACGGTGTTCACAGACAAACCGCCATACGATTCTGAATTAATCAGGATGATGGCGTTCGCAGGTACTTTCATCATGGCTCCAGTCTTTCTGATTATCATTTTCACAGAGCCAGAATACGCAATAGCACTTAGTTTAATCTGGATTTCAGTACCTCTCATAGTAATTGCAGTACCTTACTTATTGATGGTCCCGGCTCATATCACTCTCACTACTAGATCCATAACGGTGAAACACGGTATCTGGAAAATCACAATTCCGCTATTGGAGATTGAAAAGTGTGAGGTTGTTCCGCTACCTCCTTGGTGGGCGAACTTTCAACACGTTTACCCAAATGCGCAATGGGTCCATATTACTAAATCAGAAGGCCGTTTGGATTGGTGGTACATGCCAGCTACTAGTGCAACACAACTTGTCCTAGCTATTAGGGGAGCACAGGGAGAATAATTTCTCCCCCGCGCTATCAATAGTATTGATCATGAACTGCTCTTATTGCTGTAGCCATATCATGTTGATTTACGATGAAATAATACGCTACTTCTGAAGCGCCTGCAGCAAACATCTCGACGTTTATCCCATGCTGAGCTACCGCTGAAAACACACGAGCAGCAAGACCATCAGTTGCTAAGAGACCTTCGCCAACTACCGCTATTAGCGCAAGATCCACTTTGAGTTCTAACCGTTCAACAACTCCACCCACAAGTGGATCAAGTGCCTGCATACTCCGCACAAGATCACGCGAATCGAGTAGTAAGTTGATACAGGTCTGAGATGTTATTACTGAGAAGATATTGATATTGGCATCAGAGAGGCTTCGACCGATCTCACCAATAATTCCTGGTTTGAACCCCACTCCCGCACCGTGAACCTGGAGTACAGATATCTGATCATTATATGCCACGCTCTTAATGACATCTTGATGTGAACTACTCGTTACAGTCACAAGAGTACCGATATTGTCAGGGACCCTAATATTTCGGATGTGTATTTCCGTATCAGTCCCAATCAAAGGTTCTACTGTCCTTGGATGAAGTATCCTCGCTCCAAAATACGACAGCTCAGCTGCTTCAAGGTAAGATAAGCGATCTATCATGATTGCACCATCTACTATTTTCGGATCAGCCGTCATGAATCCATCTACATCTTTCCATATGTGTATGGTCTGGGCATTTAACCCACGAGCAATAACTGCCGCACTGTAATCAGACCCGTTCCTCCCAAAAGATGATGTCTTCCCATCCTCAGTGCATCCAAAGAAACCGGTAATAATGGGAACGATGCCTTCCAATATGAGAGGCGATATTTCCTTAACCAGATTCTGTCTAGCTACCTGAAGATTCACAGTAGCATTCACGCAAACAGAGTCAGTAAGTAATCCAATCTTGTCTGAGTCCAATGAAATAGAAGAAATTCCACTATCATTTAGAATAGCTGCAAGAAGGATTGAAGCGAAACGTTCGCCTTGACTAAGAACTAGGACTCTGGTTGAATCACTAATCTCTCCAGTATATGCTATGCCAAATAGTAAACGCTCAAGTTTCTGCAGACGCAACTCTAGTTGTTCTATTGTCTGGATTTGTATCTCTGGACTCTTGATGATAGTATCACAAATATTCTGGTGCTGAAAACGGATGTCATCTACAGATGAGAGAATTGTGGTTTCTGAAGCTAGTGCTTGGATAGCCATGTCTTCAAGCTTGTCTGTAATTCCATACACTGCAGAAACAACAACTACTGTGTGTTCGAATCCTTCAGATCGAATTACTTTCACCACGTCTGAAAAACCATCAAGGCCCTTAAGGCACCCACCACCGAATTTCATTACTTTCATCATATCACCTCCGTTCTAGGATTCAGATACCCCTTTGCGAGTGCGTATTCTGCATTAAGTACAGAGGCTCCAGCTGCCCCTCGAATTGTGTTATGCACAAGAAGGAAGAAATTCACCCTTCCATCTTTCTTACGAATTCTACCTACCTTCACCGCCATGCCAAGATCACCGCCTTCAATAGAGAGGTCTCTCAGAGGTTGAGGACGATCTGCTTCTTGATGAACAACAATCGGAGTTTTGGGAGCAGTTGGAAGATTCAATGACTGCGGTTCACCAGAGAACGTTTCAAAGGCGTCTATAACATCATCAGTGGAAACATCGTCGTCCAATTGAACAACAACGCTCTCAAGATGTCCGTTCATAACTGGAACCCGAGCACAACTTGCATTGATTCTGAAATCAGCAGGTCGGATTGAACCGTCATCAAGTTTACCAAGTATCGCCCTTGTTTCGACTTCCATCTTTGCTTCTTCATCTGGAATGAAAGGTACCACATTACCAAGGATATCCATGGATGCAACTCCATTTCTTCCAGCTCCGGACACAGCTTGATAGGTAGTAACAACAACGTCGTTTAGACCAAAAGGCATCAGGGGCTTTAGACCAAACACCAATCCCGAGGTTGAGCAATTCGAGTTTGTAACAATAAATCCATCAGTAAATTGCTGAGTCTCGATTAATTTCAGATGATCAGGATTTATTTCTGGAATCAATATTGGTACGTCGGGTTTCATTCGATGAGCACTGGTGTTTGAGAAAACAGGAATACCAGCTGTGGCAATATCGATTTCAAGTTCCTCAGCTATGCCACTTGGAAGTGCACAGAAGACAAGATCGATTTCATTTTCGACCAATTTCTCGGTTTGAGTGTTTGTTACAATCATCTCTTTGAATTCTTTAGGAATCTTATTGGAAACTACCCAATCGGTTGAGTTCTGATATTGTAGTCCAACTGAACGTTCAGATGCTGTAAGCAGTACAAGCTCAAAATCGGGATGACCGGCTAGAATCCTCACAAACTGTTGACCAACCATTCCAGTGGCACCTAAGACACACGCCTTCAATCTAGTCATTCTCACACCTCCAACCCTTTAGAAATCAAATGATAGTCCACATTTGCTTTAACTACTTCTGGAAGTTTCCCACATGTCCCAATTGCATCGCCTATGATGACCATGAGACCCTCGACATCATTCACCATGTACCGCCTCATTGAGTTTACAATAAGGTCCGAATCCCTACTAATCACAGAATTTCCTAGTGCGGTTGCAGTTGCATCAGCGAGAGCTACGTCTGATGATAGACAGATAGCTGCATCTGAGCAACCGAAACTTAGTGAGTGCCCCACAACACCAGAGGATGTGCAGAGCCCAAGAAGAGTATCCGTACGTACGATTCTAAGGCCTAAACCATCAACCCCGCCAGGACCTGTGTAAATCCCAGCTACGATAGGGTGTTGGAGGTACATTGCAATATCACCACCATTATCAAAGACAACATGATTTGCTCCGTCAGACACTAGATGTTGGACAACATATTGCGCAATACATCCTGCCACAGCAGCCATCGGTCCCACACCAACTGCCCTCCCAGCATTAGCCATCTCGCGGATAACTGCAGGTGCATTGTTAGAAACTGATAATGGTACTAGACTCCGTTCAAACTCTGGTTCAGTTTCAATGTAGTCAATAATCTGTTCACGTGCTTCGCGAACATATTGCGACGTAAGCGGTATGAATTCGTCCTCTGCAATTATTGTGGCGATAGTTTCTTTGATCCGTATTGAATGTCGTTTCAAGTTGTATCACCTCGATTCTTCAGAGTAATTGCCTTGTGTGGGCAGATGTCACCACATTCACCACATTCAACGCAAAGACTAGGATCATCCGTTATTCTCCAATGATTATCACGAGTGAAAACTCCAGAATTACAATAGGATATACATAGGCCACAGTTGATACAACGTTCAATCGATCTATGAATGAACTGATCTACCGGAACAGTATGAACCTGTATTTGTTTGGATGTTTCCTTCTGGTGTTTTCTTTGAGCCATGGGTAGACATGGTGTGGATGACGACAAGAGCTTCACAGGATCTGTTAGAAAGAAATTACTTGATGCAATCTTTTCCTTCAAGAGCTCAGCCACCTGTCCGGCAACCCTGAAACTTGAGATTGGTGCAGTTCTCACCTCGCGTCCGTTTATTTCGATAGTACCTGATTTTAGGTCTGCATAGGTTACTTCTCTCAATGTAGGTCGGTTGCGTGAGGGTACCCCATAGTCAAACACTTTACATATTATCTGATCATCAGATATTCCTGTGCTCAGGGCTACTTCTTTATTCAGAACTGGAATAGGGACACCAACGCCCACAAAGAGAGTAGTGCCATAACCAGTCATTGTGGCACCCCGGATGAAATCCGGATTCATGCTTTTCAGATCCCCTTGTAACATCAGAGTCCCAAATCCTGTTTCGGGAGAGTGTTGTGTGCCATTTCCAATAATGTAACCCTCACCACCACCAAGGAAAATTCTTGCCCCTACGCCAATTGTGCGATATCGGGGATCATTGATTATAGGTGAGATCTCACCAGCTCCAGAGAAGGTTGCATTTCCCAAATCAGGCAAGAGTTTCCCCATATACGTGTAGAGTGTTTTTCCAGTTGTGTTTGTAGCTACTGCATATCGTTCGTAACAGTTCCGAGGATTGGAAAGAGTTGCTTGGTTCATCTCATCGATGTGGATGTCAACAGACAAATTCTTTCGAGGGTAGCAATCTGTTCCATATGCTTCAGCACGTAGGTGGACAGATTTCCTTCTGACCAGATCCTCAATTACATGTCCTCCACCATATTCCAAACCAAGGCTTTCTGAGAGCTGTGTTGCTCCTAGATACGCATCAACAGCTGCCACACCAGCATAAGCTTCTACATCATTCAGCCACACTTTTGACATTTTAATTGGAGGCTCGGAATGCCCGAAGTTCATCCACATTCCAGATGAACACATAGCACCGAATGTGCCAGTCGTGACTACATCCACTTCATGAGCTGCTTCATCAGCACCCATTTCAGCGACTAGCTCAGACATCTCAGCTGCTGTGACCACACAAGCATTGCCTTCGTTTATCTTCTCATTAATTTCCTGAACAGTCTTTTCTTTGTGTTTCATCTTGAAATCTCCTAACCATAGAACCAAGTTATACAAGAGAACTACAAAGAAACAATCTACACGTACAAAACTACCAATAGAACCAGTTCAAGCAAAACCAGAACCTGGTTCATGAGCAGATATCAGACAGTCATCCGGCGGTGTTATTCTCTCAGGGACGAGTTGTCTCGTGTCGCGTTTTGCTCATTTGTAATAATCATAACAGGTTCTTTTGGCAAGTCAGTTCGTGGCATGTTTAGTATATAATAAATTCCCGAAGATTCATAGTATGAAACTAAGGATTACTTGTTGGCCTTAGGGGTGCATTTGAAAGCGTTAGAAAAAAGATTCTAATAGAAACAGGCCCAATTCAAGATATGAAAAGAGTGTATTTTGCATGGGTAATCATTCTTTGGATTAGTTGTTTTTCTGTCCAAACCAGCAGCACTACTAATTTTGAAAATAACAGCGTTGTTTCACTATCTCAGAGTTCATTAGAAGCGCCATCAATAGACTGGCCATACTCAGAACCCGGGGTAGTTATTGCATGGGATGGCGCATACAATGGTCAGACTGAGGAGGTATGGGGATCTAGTGCCTGGGTCAATGATTCTGATGGAGTGGATTGCGTACTTTATCGTTATCGCTGGACCTCACAAACAGAGTGGATCAATCGAACGACAACTCTGATGGAAGGGAATGATACTACTGGACGCTATTACGGAAACTTCACGTATGAGGTGTGGTGGAACTGGGAAAGTGGGAGTGTGGAAACTGAAGGAGATGGTGGCTTCTTTCAGTTTAAGATATTCGCTAACGATACTCTTGGAAATTGGAATGAAACAATACCAGTTCAATATAATGGAGGTTATATTCTCGTCTACCCTCCAGCAGACTATGTGCTTTTCACATCACTAGTTAACGTAGCAATCATTGGTACTGTGATAGTGTCTATCGTTCTTGTAATCTGGGCAATCCGAAAATATCGATGACTCTCACAAAAGAAGATGAAAAACAAGAACTTTGGTTAATTCTTGATACGAAGAAACTATAAGCAAGTCCCTCTGAAACCAGCCCGCATTGCATTAAGTATAAAATGCGTGAGGTTGTTCACAATGAACTTTGAAGAGACAGATGAGCAAAAAATGTTCCGCGAGGCGGTACGCGAATTCGCACAGAAATACGTCGCACCCGTTTGGCAGGACTATGACAAGAGTCATGAGATTCCCCGTGACCTTATCAAGAAAATGGCTGATCAGATGCTCTGGGCCCCAACCGTTTCCGAGGAATTTGGCGGTGCAGACATATCATGGGTCATGGCTTGTATAGCTGCAGAGGAACTTGCTAG
>Ga0114923_10001440_pt1 | contig 16526 bp, 13 predicted proteins | sample SumtaG_FD_89578 | JGI IMG/M metagenome (GOLD analysis project Ga0114923, IMG submission 89578) | Deep subsurface microbial communities from Indian Ocean to uncover new lineages of life (NeLLi) - Sumatra_00157 metaG | ecosystem: Environmental > Aquatic > Marine > Oceanic > Sediment | place: near...
AGTAAACTTTCAAAATATGAACCCTCATAACCGCCGTTATCAAAAGAATTCTCTCCCCCTACCACAACTAAACCATTTCCTTTTTCGCTTAAATAATCACTTAATAAATCAACCTTGCTGTCACTAATCTTATTTGCATTGATATCATTCAATATAACAGCATCATAACTATCTAACTTAGCAGGAATATCTTCCTGTACTGTAATATCATAAACCTTCTCCAATGCTTCTTGTAATGGCCCTTTTTTCCCTGTAACAAACAACAGCTTAGGCCTTGGCAGTGATTTAACAGATTTATAATAAGCATTATTCTGCTCAAAATAATCATCTTTAGGAAATAGAATTCTTGCCATAATTTTATGATACCCTCTTGAGAATCTCCATGTAAATCTTCCATTACCATCAACAGGCACCTGGTTGCCATCAACAAACACCTCTAATTTATTATAAGCTACATTGCCAACATTATTAACATAGACATTAAATGTACTTTCGCTCTGCTCAATAACCTGTGAAGGCCCGCTAATAATAATAGAAACATCTTTTTTAATAGGCTCTAATTTTACACTGTGTATTGTGGTATTCAAAATAGAGCTGAACAATATTATGTCTCCTAAATCCCTGCCGTGATTATTATAACCGTCAGAAATAACTAAAATATGGTCATCCCCTTCTGCATTCTGTAATATGCCGTCTCCTATAGCAGACCTCTCACCAGAAGCAATATACTTTAAAGTTGTTGGGAAATATTCCTCTAATTTACCCTTCAATTCTAAAGCAACACTCGTATCAAAAACCTCAAAACTGCTTGAATTATCAGCTAATATAGTTAAAGAAGGGCTCCCTTCTGTTGTAGTTTCTCTTACCTTATATGGAGATGCAATAGCTATCAGTAAAAGTAAAAACACTATTGACCTTAAAACAGCAAATATAATCCTGTCTTTCCTATGCTCTTTTACAAAATTCTTTTTTTCCTCATCTTGTTTAAATTTAACAAAATTTATCCATAATAAAATAATTAAGATTAAAGCCAATGGAACTATAAGATAAACATAATAGGACTTAGCCAAACAATAACCTTCAATACATATCTTCCCTGAAAACAGCCCTATCACAAGTCACCTCTCCTTTTAATATAAATAAATTCAATAAATAAAATAAGCAAAGCAGCCATTAATAAAGGAACCTCTAGCTCAAAATTATCAACATCCTTTACTTTCTCAGCAGAAAATTTCTCTAAGTTAGCTTTTAACTCAATATTTTCCCTGCTGATATCCGACTCTTTTTCATTAGCTAAACTTACTGCTACTTTCTTATTGTCAAATTCATAAATCCCCGCTTCATCCAGTAATAATCTATTTCTTGTTATTTTTACAGAAGGAGTCTTAACCTCCTGCTCATTTATCACAACCATCCTTCCACTTTTGTAATTATAATCCCTGATATCCTCTGTTTTCATTAAATAATTAAGCAGATTATTCCAGAATATAGGATAAAAAGAATCAGAATAAAACCCGCTATACTTGTCAATTATCCCATAATAAATTATTTCGCCTAAACCCCTCTTTGTATCAACTATAACAGGAGAGTTATCTAGCTGGGCACTTGCCAGTGTTATAGTATTATTATATGCTTTCGCTTTCAAATACTTGCTTGCCGAAGTAAAACACGGCGCATCAGCAAAAGGGTACTTTGGAAATATCTTTCCTATAATATCCACACATACGCTTGTTGGTGTATCTCCCCTGCCCTCTATTAAAACAGGCAGTAAATCCAATGTATCAATATCTGCTAAATCTTCCTGTGCTGTAATTATTAAAATCCCTCCTTTCTCTGTATATTTTTTCAAATCAACAAAATCCGTCGGCACGAACAATTTTTTTGTTATGTCACTAACAATCACAATATCATGATCAATATTATAGGCATTAACTGTAGGCGGCTCTCTTACCTCCAGCTCAACACCAAGAACATTTAAAGCAGTTTTTATCCTATTTCCCCCCGGATAGTTTGTTATAAGCAATACCCTGATCTTTTTCTTCTCAGGAGAGCTTATATAAGCAAAATTATCTGTTGATAAATCATCCTTCAGCTCTAAACTGATTTTGCTAATGCCTTCTAATGTATCAAAGATTATCTTCTCCTTGGAATTTGCCAGAAGCTTTATTTTTTCTTCACTCACCCTGGAATTGCCCTTAACCAGGTTTACTTGAATACTTACATCTTCATTCTTATAATTCTTAATCTCAACTATAGTCTCATCCTTATCAACAATCAGGTCAGTAATGCCTACATTCTCTGCTTCACTCCTGACATCAATAAAATTTACACTATTGCCTTTTGATGTTAAACTCCTTTTAGCCATAAGAGTATCAGAGCCTTCTGTTGCTATAAAATCACTTATCACAGTAACCACCCCTCTTTTATCGCCTAATAAATCACTTGCCAGTAAAATAGCATCTCCCAAATTCGTTGATGTTGCCTTAGGCGTTAATTTATCCAGCAATCCCAATGATTCTCCGGAGCTTGCATCCTCCAAAACTATAACAGGTGTGTTCTCCGCTAAAATAATTGTATTTCTCATACCTAAATTATCCTTTGCTTTGCCAATAGCTTTGGAAAATCTTGTACTAATCCCATCCTTTGTCTGCATGCTGGCACTCACATCTAGAACAATTATATTATTCCTTACCATAACAGTATGGGGTATCTCTAAATAAGGCGAAGCAACAGAAATAGCTAAAAACAAAATGATCAATAACTGCATAATAAGCAATAAATTCCTTAATAACTTCTGCAGAAATGATGCCTTCCTGAATTTATTCTTCTCCTGCATTATAAACATCAGAGAAGGAATTACCTTTTCAAAACTCTTCGGCCTTATCAAATAGATCAGAATAAACGGAACTATCGCAAACAATGCATAAAGCCCTATTAAATTATTAAACATATTAACCTCTTTTTTTCTTTAACATTACCCCTAAGTCTTTGGGATTAACAAGTTCTTTAACCGCAATAAGCTTATCCCCCACTTCATACCAATATATCTCAGAATTCACCTCTATACCAAGATCCTGCCTTGCCTCATTCGGCAATGTAACTTGTCCCTGTCTTGTCAGCTTTGCTTTTCCTATAAACTTAGGTTTTTTCATAAAAAATAACCCTGCCCTAAAGGCAGGGCTTTCAACGGCTATCTCCACTCAATTATTAATTCTAATAATTTTACTATTTTTCTTAATATTAATAATTGGAGTTTATAAGTTTTTCGGTTTTTAAGCGCCAACACAATCATGGTAGGCAGGAGGGGGTAGGTGAATTAAATTTGCCGAAGGCAAATTTATGGCTTCCCAATGGGGGGAAAAGCATTAAAACCAACAAAACCAACAATTTTATATACAACAAATAAAATCTTCTTTCTTATGAGAATATTAACTCTACATTCAGACTTCATCGAATTCGAAGCAAAGAAAAAAGCAATAAAAGAGCCAGAGCCATTAAAAAACAAAAAAGAAAAAATCAACGAATGCCTGGTTGTGTTTATTTCTGTAGAAAAAAGAGATGAAAGCTCTCCAGAAAATGCTGCAAAAAACCTAATCAAAAACATAAAAGACATTGCTTCCCAAGTAAAAGAAAAAAGAATTGTCCTATATCCATATGTTCATTTAACCAACTCTCCAAGCTCTCCAAAAACAGCTTTACAGGTTCTGGATAGTGCAGAAAAAGGGCTTAAATCTCAGAAATTGAAGATTTCTGAGGGGTTAGAGACGAAGTCTCAAAGCGGATTTGAAGTTCATCGCTCTCCATTCGGTTGGTACAAATCATTCAACATAAAAGTAAAAGGTCATCCTTTATCCGAGCTAAGCAGAGAATTCGGCCCAGAAGAGACTAAATCTGAAGAAAACGAAGCAGTAAAAAAAGAAAGAAAACTGACTTCATACTGGCACATATTAACAGCAGACGGAAAACTTCATGCAGTAGATAGATTCAACTATCAAAACCATGAAAAACTAAAGAAATTTGCATTCTATGAAAAAGAAAAGTCAAGAGCTGTTAAAAATGAACCAGCCCATGTTGCTTTAATGAAAAAATTAGAATTAGTTGACTACGAGCCAGCAAGTGATGGTGGCAATCTAAGATATTATCCAAAAGGAAGGTTAATGAAAAAACTCATTGAAGAGTATGTAACCGATAAAGTAGTTGACTATGGCGGTGTAGAGGTTGAAACACCAATAATGTACGACATTAACCATCCTACACTAAGCAAATATCTGCAAAGATTTCCTGCTCGGCAATATCAGATAGAATCAGACAAAAGAAAGTTCTTCTTAAGATTTTCAGCATGCTTTGGACAGTTCCTAATGGCCCACGACGCAACAATCAGCTATAAAAATCTGCCATTAAAACTCTACGAACTAACACGATACTCATTTAGAAGAGAACAGTCAGGTGAATTAACAGGCTTAAGAAGATTGAGGGCATTTACAATGCCGGATGTCCATGCAATTGTTGCTGATATGAAACAGGCAATGGAAGAATTCAATATAAGGTTCAACCTAAGCTTAGACGTCTTAAATGGAACAGGCATCAAGAACAAGGATGTAGAGATGGCCTTAAGGACAACAAAAGATTTCTTTAAGAAAAACAAACAATTTATCCTAAATCTTGTAAAACAATTCGGCAAGCCAATCTTACTGGAGATATGGGACGAGAGAATATTCTATTTTGTCTTAAAGTATGAATTCAACTTTGTAGACACCTTGGATAAAGCATCTGCTCTAAGCACAGACCAGATTGACATTGAAAACGGGGAAAGATACGATATTAAATTTACAGACAAAGATGGAAAACTAAAACATCCTTTAATCCTGCATTGCTCACCATCAGGAGCAATAGAAAGAATAATGTATGCCTTATTAGAAAAAGCAGCATTTGATCAAAAACAAGGAAAAGTTCCTAAACTTCCATTATGGTTATCTCCTACACAAGCAAGAATAATTCCTGTTTCTGATGAACATCTAAATTATGCAAAAAAAGTGACAGATGAAATTCTAAAAAATAACATAAGAGCAGACATTGATGATAGAATGCTGCATGTTGGCAAAAAGATTAGAGAAGCTGAAGTAAATTGGGTACCTTTTATCATTGTTGTAGGTCAAAAAGAACAAAAAGCAAAGAAAATTAATGTAAGAGTAAGAGAAACAAAAAAACAAGGCATTACAACAATAAATAAATTAGTCGATGAAATAAAAAAAGCAACAGCAGGAATGCCGTTTAAACCATTGCCATTACCAAAAGAACTGTCAAAACGTCCGATATTTGTAGGATAACGTTTTTTCCAGATTAGCCTTCGGTAATCTTTCTAAAAGGCCTGTTTTTGTGGGTTAAATTTATAAAGACAACTATCATTCTCCATACTAAATATGGTCTTAGAAAAACTAGGCAGCAGCTTAAAGAACACATTAAGCAAGATAGCTAAATCTATGTTTGTAGATGAAAAACTAATCAATGAGTTAATTAAAGATATCCAAAGAGCCTTATTACAGGCAGATGTTAACGTAAAACTTGTTTTTGATTTAACAAATAAAATCAAAGAAAGGATAAAAAAAGAAGAGCCTACAAAAGGACTGACAAAAAGAGAACAATTAATAAATATTGTTTATGGAGAATTAGTCAATTTCTTAGGAAAAGAACAATTTAAAATAGAGATTAAAGAAAAGCCCTTTAAAATAATGCTTGTAGGCTTGTTTGGCTCTGGAAAAACAACTACAGCAGGAAAACTAGCAAAATACTTTACAAAAAGAGGATATAAAGTTGCTTTAGTTGGTTTAGACATTCATAGGCCAGCAGCTATGGAGCAGATAGAACAGATAGCAAAGCAGGCAAATGTTCCTGTTTATCTGAATAAAATTGAAAAAGACCCTATAAAAATATGGAAGCAATATAAAGATGAATACAAAAAACACGACGTATTAATTATTGATACTGCAGGAAGAGATGCTTTAAGCAAACATCTGATTAAAGAAATCGAAAAGATAAACAAAGAAATAAAGCCAAATGAAAATTTACTTATAATTTCTGCAGATATCGGGCAGGCAGCACAAAAACAGGCCCAGCAATTTCACCATTCCTGCCATATTACTGGTGTTGTAGCAACTAAAATGGACGGCACAGCAAAAGCAGGTGGTGCTTTATCTGCATGTGCTGTAACAGACGCCCCAATTAAATTCATAGGTGTAGGAGAAAAAATAGAAGATTTAGAACAATTTAATCCTCCTGGCTTTGTAGGTAGATTACTGGGAATGGGAGATTTAGAAGCTTTACTGGAGAAAGCAAAAGAAGCAATAACAGAAGAAGAAGCAGAAGATTTAGGCAAAAGATTACTTAAAGGTGATTTCACATTAATTGATTTATACGAACAGATGGAGGCAATGTCAAAAATGGGTCCTTTATCTAAAATTACAGAGATGATCCCTGGTTTCTCTCAACTAAAACTGCCAAAAGACATGCTTAGAGTACAGGAAGGTAAGTTAAAGAAATGGAAACATATTATGAACTCTTGTACAAAAGAAGAATTAGAAGACCCAGAGATTATGGACAGTAGCAGAATAGAGCGTATTGCAAAAGGGTCAGGGACGTCAACAAAAGACGTTCGTGAACTTATTAAGCAGTATCGACAAAGTAAGAAAATGGTAAAGATGATGAAAGGGAAGGGAGATATTAATAAATTAATGAAGAAGTTTCAGGGTAAGATGCCGAAAGGTTTTGGGATGTAGTTCTATAAGTTTCTAGGATATTGTTGGGGTTAAAAAGTTTGTTTTATGCTTTCTAAAAATACAAAATTTTGATAATTTGGTTTTAGTTGTTACCCAAAATAATGCTTGAGAAAAAGCCAATTTTAATTTTCAACAAATTGAAAAATGGATTCGAAATTATCTCTAAAAAACCATTATTTTCAACAAATTGAAAATAGAAAGATTTATATATAAGATAATATCTCTAATTTATACTATATTGAAAATGTTTACAGAACAACTATTATCCAGCCCCAGTAAGATTAAGATATTAAGAACTCTAATAGAAAAAAACTCAGCAAGATCCCTCTATGATCTAGTTAAAGATACAGGTCTAAGTATAGGCATAATCCACAGAGAAGTACTGGAATTCAAAAAAACAGGTATTGTTTTTATTGCATTAAAAGAAAAAAAACAAGAATTCTACAGAATTAATCAAGATAACAGATATTATAAGCTCTTAAAAGCTCTTTTTTCAGAAGAAAAGGAAGTTGACAGAGCAGATAAAGTTTACTTAACAGTATGGAACACAATAGAAATCCTAGTAAGGAAACTAACAAAAAAATACAACACCATAAAAAAGGTCTTCTTGTTTGGCTCAATGGCTACAGGCTCTGCAAGGTATGACAGCGACATAGATATCCTAATTGTCACAGAAGATAAATTCAAACAACAGAAAGATATATTAGAAGAAACCAGGGAAATAAATAAAAAAATTAAGAACAAAATCAACATTAGTTTTTCAACAGAGAAAGAATTCAAAACATCAAAAACTCCTTTACTAAATGAAGTTAAAAAAGGAGGCATAAAATTATGGTAGATTTTAACTCTAAGTTCAAGGATGATTGTCTGCAGAGTGAAAGAATAATAAAAAAAGGTCCAGGTGCAGAAGTAATAAAAGAAGAAGATAAGGCAAAAAATCTTTATCAGCAATTAAACGCTGCTTCAGAATATTATCTAAAGGGAGCTAAGGAACTTTTAGATTCAGATGTTCCATACTTAGTGTATATCATTGGATTCTTTGCTGTAGAGTTCAAGGCAAATGCTTTATTAGCATTACATAGTATAAAAATAATTGAACATTTTTGCACCCCTCTTGCTCTATCTAAAGTGCTAGAAAACAAAGAATTAGCTAGGATGTATTCTAATGTATATGATCTTCGAATAACCTATAACTACAGAATTGATTATAGGAGTCTAGGTAAGGGAAAAGAAGATGCACAAAACTTCATGGATAAATTTGTTGTTCCGTTCATTGAAAAAGCAAACAAATTGATTGAAGAAAAATTAAGTTAACAACGCTCAACATAAGTATAAGTCTTCCCAGAATAATTCTTCAGAACTATCTTCTTATCATCCCTATCAATAACATAATTTGGCAATAATGGAATCTTTCCCCCTCCGCCTGGTGTATCAAGAACAAAATGAGGCACTGCTAACCCACTAGTCCAACCCTGTATTGCCTTAATTATTCCAATACCTTTCTCAATCTTAGTCCTAAAATGATTAATTCCTTTTGTCATATCAGCTTGATAGATATAATAAGGTCTTACTCTGATTTCTAATAATCTCTGCATTAACCCTTTCATAATAGCTGGATCATCATTTACCCCTTTCAATAAAACAGTCTGGCTGCTTAAAGGAATTCCAGCATCAGATAACATACCACATGCTTGCGCACTTAATTCAGTAATTTCATCAGGATGTGCAAAATGAACATTAACATATAAAGGGTGATACTTCTTTAACATGTTACATAATTCAGCTGTTATCCTATGTGGTAAAGCGGCAGGCACCCTTGTTCCTATTCTAATTATCTCAACATGGGGTATTTTCCTCAACTCTTTTAGAATCCATTCTAAATAAGAATCAGAAAGTAAAAATGGATCCCCTCCTGATAATAAAACATCTCTTATTTCAGGATGTTCCCTTATATACTCAATGCCTTTCAAAATCTGTCCTTTGGTGATTCTTTTAAATGGATCTCCAACTTTTCTCTTCCTGGTGCAGAACCTGCAGTACATTGCACATTGGTTGCAAACCAAAAATAAAACCCGATCAGGATATCTGTGCGTTAAACCAGGCACCGGAGAATCTCTCTCTTCACAAAGAGGGTCTTCAAATCCTTCTGGATCTTCTAATTCTTTAACATCGGGAATGCATTGTTTCCAGATAGCATCATCCTTTTTCTTTATCAAACTTAAATAATAAGGATTAATCCTCATAGGATATTTTTTTATGACTTCCTTTAACTTCTCTTTGTCAATATTCCCTTTACAGATCGTATCAAGCTGCCCTTCACTAACAATACTTTTTTTTAATAATTCCTCCCATAATTCAACCTGCTCAATCTCTTTTACAAATTTTTTCTTCAACACTGTTTTTTCTTGTTGCTCTAGCATTGTTAACCTCTTTTTTATAGATAGACCTCTCGCACAGTTTTAATTCTCAGGCAAAATTGAAAAGAAACAAAATGATTTTTTGAAATCATCTCTTGATTCACCGTCTTTTTTCCTCCGAAAATCTAAATTTTTATGATTTTTTATTGAATTTACTGGTATTTAAAGTTTATTATTTTTTATTTTCTCGTCGGAAAAACCAATGAAAATTTTAGAATTTTTTATTTTTTTGAAAATAGTTTTTCAATTTTTTTATTTTCTCGTCGGAAAAAGAATTTTATTTTTTAAATTATTTTTTATTTTTAGAAAAATTTAATTATTTTTTAGAAAAAATATTTTTTTAAAATTTACATCCGGAATATCTATCAGAAAACTTTTCTTTTTCTTTTGCTAAAATTAATTTTCCATTAGAAATAACAATATAAGGCGCAGTTTCTTTCAGAAATCTCCATGCTCTTGAAAAATTATAAGAGCCCTGATTTAAAACAGCCAAGACATCTCCCTTCTTAACATCTTCCCCAAAATAAGAATAGCCCCACAAATCATCTGCCTTGCATAAGCTTCCATAAATTATTTTTTTCTTTAAATTAAAAGAAGGGTTAGACAAATTAACAATAGGTGAAAAAAGATAGGAAGAAAAATCCAGTCCTCCAATCAAATTCATCCCGCCATCAACAATAACGTTATTTCCTTTTTCAGCTATTACTCTAAGAAGAATATGGGTTGAATTATTTGAAACATATCTTCCAGGCTCAAAATAAATTTTTATATTTTTATTAAACCTAAAAATATATTTCTCTAAACAAGAAGAAATCTCTTTCCCAAATTTTTCCAAAGAATCAACATCATCAACAGAAAATTTACTAATATCAAAATCAATATTCTTATCCAAAACCTCAGAAATAACCTCCTTAAGAACATACTTATGGCTGAACTTAGTTAAAGTTGCCTGATCCTCAGGATATATTCCTCCTCCAATATCCAAAAATTCAAAATCCTTAATATCTTCTTTTAAAAAATTTCCAATCAATTTTATATTTTCACAATATCTCCCAGGAGTATCATTCCAGGAAGAATGAAAATGCAAACCAATTAGCTCAATATTTTTCTCATTCCTGGCTTTATCTATCGTTTTCTTCAAATCATTTAAACCAACACCAAACTTACTCCAATTCTTCATAACAGCAGAATCAGGATTAATCCTAATACTAACTCTAACTTTACCATCTTCAACTAACTCAACAACTCTATCTAATTCATCCATATTATCTATATTAATTATAACCCTACCTCTATTCTCAATAGCTAACTTCAATTCCTCATCACTTTTTCCAGGCCCTGTAAATATTATTTTCTCAAAACCTAACTTTAAAGCCAGCTTTAATTCAAACAAACCAGCAACATCTGCATTATAACCCAATAATTTCAGCTTATTAGCTAAATAAGGCAAATCATTTGACTTAAATGCATAGAAAAACTCAGAATTAGGAATATACTTCCTAAAAGTTTTGATAAAATGCAAAGCCTCTCTCCTTAATTCATTCTCATCTAAAACATATTGTGGAGTCTTAAATTTTTTAATAGATTCTAAAAACAATTCCTTTTTACCTAAAGCCCTTTTGATATGCTCTTTATAATAACTACCATCATCTATCTCAATCTCCTCTTCCCATGCTTCTTTTATTATCTTAGAAGCTTCAGACCATTTCATTTACTGAGCTCCTCCTTGTATATTGAACTAATCTCATTCTTAATCTTGCCATGCATTGACACAGCATCATAAACCCTAAAAAACTTATTATAAAGCTCATCCTCTTTTTCTTTTGCCTCATCTAAAAACCTCTCCCTAAACTTGTCAATTAAATACCCCTTACTTCCATTCCTAAAAGCAAGGTAAAAAGCAAACAACTGCTCGTCCCTAACTGCAGAGGGCTTCTCATAAACCCTTAATGGCTTATTAAACAAAGGGTAAAGCTTTTCATATTCCATGCCAAATAAATCTTTGTTAAAATTAACTAACTTAGGATCAACACCACATGCTTTAAGATAAAGAAATGCTTTTGCACACATAGGGCAATTATAACACCATCTTTCCTTCCTCTTTCTCGTATTCGATAAACTGCATGACATCTGATACCTGGCAACAGAAGGATACCTGCTAAATAAAACCTTCACTTCCCCGATATTATAAAGTGGCTCTATAAAACTGCTAACCCTAACCTTATCATTTGTAAACTCTTTTAAAGCCTTATTCTGCTCTACCATCCATTCAGTTGATTGCTCATAAGAAGGATATACCTTTAACCCCTCTTCATTAATAAAATAATCATTAAAGTTCTGCTCATTCCCGAATATTATCTTATTTGCACCATACCTAAAAGCAAAAGGCAAAAGCATCGCAATATACCCGTTCATTGCATTACTTCCCACAATTCCCTCGGAATTAGTCTTATTTATCCTTTTATAACAAGAGATGTCATCAAGCTCATCATACATTATTTCTGTCTTCTCCCCAAACTCCTTTTCAAATCTTCTCATCAATAAAAGCTTATGTACCATCTCTATATCCCAACAATCCTGTACAAAAACCAGTTTTGTCCTTAACCCAGCCTCTTTCGCTACCCCATAGGACAATAGGCTATCTTTACCAAAAGAAAGCCCCAGTATTGCAGCTTCACTAATCTCTTTATCAATTGACTTTATATTTTCATCCCTGAATGTCGTTTTTTTATTTTGAAATTTCTCAATTAAGTCTTTTGCAGATACCTTATCCTCCTCCGCTATCCTCGGGATATCAGCTACAACGCCCCTATCTCCCAAATCCTTAAGATTAGGCTTAGAAAAATCAAAGTGCATCTCCTTATCCAGAAACATAGAATAAGGTGAAACCTTCAAATACACCAAATTGTCTATAATTATCTTCTTTATTTCCTTATCTAAACCCTCCCATATTCCTTGAGGATATTCTAATCTAGCATCCTCCAGCAGATTTATAGAAAAACCTCTTTTTAATAATTTATTCTGTATTTTCATCTTAAATCTCCTGAAAATTTATTTTCAGGAGTTTGAGATAGTAAAAATTTCACAAATTAAATTGATCATGAAATTTTTACGTTTTCTTCCTTTGTATTGCGCTTTTAACTATTTTATCAATCAATTCTTTGTAAGAATAACCTTTGGCTTTAGCCATCGCAAACAACCCGGCATCTTCTGAAATGTCTGGACTTTGGTTCACTTCTAATATGTATGGCTTATTATCCCTAACCCTAAAATCAACCCTGAAATAATCCCTGCATCCAAACAATGAAGCAGCTTTCAAAGCAAGCTCCCTCAACCTATCCTCCAGTTCATTATCTACTTTTGCAGGACAGCTCCTCCTTGTTTCTTTATAATCTATTGAATCCTCTTTCCATTTTGCATCATAATTAACAATTTTAGGCTTATCTTTTGGCAAACCATCAAAAGTTATTTCAGATATTGGCAATATCTCCTTTTCTTTGCCGCCTATTACGCCAATATTAAATTCCCTTCCGTCAATAAACTCTTCTACTAAGGCAGGCTGCCCATACTCTTTTATAACATGCCTAATCCTTTCTCTTAACTTCTCTTCATCACTAACAACAGATTCATCCTTAATACCGATAGAAGCATCCTCATGTATTGGCTTCACAATCAATGGAAACTCCAAATGTAACTCCCCATCCCCATTTTCAAAAATCTGAAACTTAGGCGTAGGAAGATTATGATGCATCAATATCTTCTTAACAGTATCTTTCTTCAATGTCAAAGCCAAAGTTAAATAATCCCCTCCTGTATATGGAATCTCCAAAACATCCAGCATAGCTGATAAATGAGGCTCTAACTCAGGATCAGAAAAAAACCCGTCATCACATAAGTTAAATGCTAAATCAATATCTTTCTTATCCTTTTTTAATTTTTCAAACAGCTCAATATCAACATGATAAGTTTTAACCTCATGTCCTAATTCCTTTAAAGCCTTCATCACAGACTCTGCATCATCATTCTTATCTCTGCCTTCCCAATCTTGATGGTAAGATTCTGCCATCTCATCTCGTTTTGTGAAAAGAACTGCTATTTTCATTTTTCAATGACCTTTTTTATATTGATTAAGAATTTTTTTGCATTATCAATAGACTCTTCTGCAGGTTCTTTATTAGCTTGGGGCAGTGTTTTATAAACAAATTGACCTCTTTTTCTTTTCTCTTCTTGAAATAAAGCTAAAAGCTCATCGGCCCTTACAATCATCTTATTGTATATCTTTAACAGTTCTAAATCGAGAATCCCGGAATCAACAAAAACTCTTTTGAACTCTTCTAATGTTTTTTTATGGACCGAAGGGGATTCTGTTTTTATCCCTTTAGATAGAAGTATTGCTTTTGCAGAATAAAATACGCAATAATAAGCATGTGAAATTACAGATGAATAAAATGTATCTTCCTTATTTAAACCTAGATTTTCTTTTTCTTCTAAACTTTCAGATATCGTTTTTATTGCTGTTGATAACCTAACTTCGTTGGATGCCCTTTCCAAGTATTGTTTAACCTCTAAATCCACGGTTTATCGCCTCCCTTAGAATATAATAATAAAATTCAGCTCCTGAAATAATCAAATGTTTTTTTGCAATCTCTTTCCCGTAATTCTCTTCTTTATTAGTCATCATCTCTAAAAATTCCAGCACCGTAAAAACATAAGGATGAAGCTTAGGGATCATTAAGTCACCTTCATTTGATAATTTGTTTAACAGAAATGTTTTCTCTCTTCTTTTATCTTGACTTTCACCTATAACAACAACTACATCCAAGTCAGACTTTGAAGTGCATGAACCATCTGCATAACTGCCTGTGATTAAAAAGAAGTGATAGTCAAAAGGCAATAATTTTTTAATTTTTTCCAGGTTAGGGACTTTCTTAATTAAGGGATTATCCCCTTCCAAGAAAGATAGATATTTAATTGTATTTTCTTCTTCCAAATTTATAGAACACAGGGTGCTTTTGCCTTTTTCTTCTGTATTGATTATGTTTTCTTTTTCTAGTTTTTTTACAGTTGTGTAAATCCAGTTATAAGATTTTGTTTTTATTTTTTTCATTATTTCCCTGATAGTATAACTAGCAAAAACATTCTTTCTGAAAAGTTCTACAACCCTTAATTCTTTTCCTGTTAACATTCTCCCTTTTTTAGGATAATATTATCCTATATTAAGGATATATTTAAACTTTACGGTTCCCTTGAACTCGGTTCAATGGTTTTGGAGCTTTGCTCCAAAAATATGAACCGTAACGGTTTAGGAACCACCTTGCGTGGCACAAGAAAAAGCGAAGCTTTTTCTAAGTGTTTTATTCCTAAAAACTTTCGGTTAAGAGCCTAGATTATACCTCTCTTTAGCACTCTTAATAATCTCCCCAATCAACTCCCTATAACTCCATCCAAAAGCATAAGCTGCTCTAGGCAGCCTGGAATTCTCTTTTGGATCTTTCATAAAGCCAGGCAACGCATTTACCTCTAAAACATTTGGAACTCCATCCTTATCTAACCTAATATCAATCCTTGCCCAGTCCTTGCAATCTAAAACCTTAAATGTTTTTAATGCAACTTCCTTAATCTTATTCTCCAACTCTTTATCAATCTCAGCAGGACAAACTAATGGATCAATCTTAGCATTAGGATTATCGTAAATCCACTTTGCCTCATAAGAATCCATCGGATGTATATTTTTTGGCAAATGATCAAACTTAATTTCAACAATTGGCAGGATAATTGGATTTTCATAGCCAATAACAGAAACAGTAAACTCCCTTCCATTAAGAAATTCTTCAACAATTGCTGGTTGCCCATAATTTATTTTTATTTTTTTTATTATTTTTCTTAATGATTCATTATCATTAACTAAATTCTCATTTAAAAGTCCTTTAGAAGAACCTTCTAATAATGGTTTAACTAACAATGGAAATTTCATATCTTCTAACAACTCATCATCTTCATTCTCAAAAATCTGAAATTTAGGGGTTGCTATTCTATTATTTTCCAAGATTTCCTTTGTCTTTGCTTTATTTAACGTTATAACCAAAGTCTCAGAACCAGCAGCAGTAAATGGAATTTCTAATTCTTCACATATCATGGGAACCAACGCTTCCCTGTCATAACCCTCTAAACCTTCAGCAACATTAAAAACTAAATCGATATTATTTTTTTTATTTATTAAAATATCCTCAATATCTTCCCTAACATCAATAACCTCAACAGAGTGGCCATTTGCTCTTATTGCTTCTGCTAAATCATTTATCGTTTCCTTGCTATCAAACTCAGCGTATTTTTCTTTAGTTCGGGCTCTGCACGAACTATTGGGTACCTCAACATTTGGTTGAGGTTTTGGGTACAAAACAATATCCTCTCCACTAACATGCTCAGGTTTTATACTACAGGTTAATACTATTCTTATTTTTATCCCCCTGAAAAACCTTTGTCTAACTAATATATAAAATTAACCTAACATATAAATAAGTTATATTAATCTCAAAAAAGTAACAAAAACACCAAAAGCTTTTTAAAGGAGTAACAACTTTCATTAGAAATACAAAGAAATCTCAAATTTTTATTCACAGCCACATTGCTAAGGGATTTCTAATGTAATAAAAATGAAAATAGGAATTGTAAAGGAAAAAGGATTAGCAGGCTCTGACAAGAGAGCAATAGTGCTTCCAGAAGAAGTAAAAAAGCTCGTCAAAGCCGGAAACAAGGTTTTTGTAGAGAAAGGGTTAGGCGAAGGAATATTCATCGACGATTCCAAATATAAAAAAGCAGGCGCTGTAATTGTAAGCGAGCCAAAAGAAGTCTTCTCGCAGGAATTGGTTGTAAAGTTGAGATCCCCCTCTGATAATGAATTTTTAATGATGAAAAATAATATCTTATTAAGCATGCTGCATAAAGAACAAAACACTAATCGAATCAAAATTCTCAAAAAACAAAAAATAAAAGCCGTAGCGATGGAAAGTGTCATCAATGAACACGGCGAAAGGCTTGTTGACTGCACAGAGATTACAGGAGAACAGGCTATGTTATACGCATTTAATTTAGCCATGAAATCTCCTTCTGAATGTAAAATTCTTGTTTTAGGTTATGGAAGAGTTGCCAGCGGAGCAATAAATCTTGCTAACAAACTAGGGGCAAAAGTCAGAATTCTAAGAAAAAGTGAATATAAAAATATAAAATATTATCTAAAAGGCAGGGACATGCTGGTAAATGGAATAGCCTGGCCGAAATACCATAGGGACAATAAAGATTATGTTGTTACAAGAAAAATGTTAAAGCTTCTTAACCC
>Ga0114923_10001443_pt1 | contig 16507 bp, 12 predicted proteins | sample SumtaG_FD_89578 | JGI IMG/M metagenome (GOLD analysis project Ga0114923, IMG submission 89578) | Deep subsurface microbial communities from Indian Ocean to uncover new lineages of life (NeLLi) - Sumatra_00157 metaG | ecosystem: Environmental > Aquatic > Marine > Oceanic > Sediment | place: near...
GTCCTGAGCAATACTCATGAGACCCTGGCTCACGAGTTGATCCACCTGACCACGTTCCTGAAGGTGGAAGACCACTACAGCGGAAAGAAGACCAATGATGCCGTGGTTCGTTTGGAAACTCTGATGGAAGAGTTCCTGGCGATCGACTTCTCTGACTCAGGTAAGACCCTGCGTAGTGCAGCCGCTTCTGCCAAGAACCAGATCGTTTTGTATTCGGGAATGACCTCCGCCTTCGGCAAGGCCGCGGCTCTGAATGAGTTCATGGCTTGGACGCTGACCAATGCCGCCCTGGTCAAGGATCTGGGGAAGCGAGATACCAACCTGGTTCAACGTCTGACCAAGGCGGCCCTGATCCTGATCAAGCGGCTCCTGGGCAACAAGCTCCCGAACGACATGTATTCGCACATCCTCTTCAACACGACGCTGCTGAGCGAAGTGTGGGACAACAGGGTCAACGATACTACTTCGGCGTTCCAGGATCTGCGGAAGAAGACCCCTGCTGAGGAGGCTGCTTCGAGAGGCTCCGAGGAGTTCTCCCCCGCTCTGATCGATGACATCGATATCGATACTGATCTGGAAACTCATGTGGAAGCTATTGACGACGTAGCCGCTCAAAGGGAAGACGCCTTCCGTAAACGTAGGGCGGAGATTGCTGCTGCCAATAAGGCATCCACTGCCCTCACTGTATCGGAGATCGAGGCGAAGAATGAAGCCGACCTGGATGATCTCCTGGATACTGAGGATGATGGTGGAGACGACATCATCAATGATGGTGGGGACGGAACCGGTGATGGAAACGGGGTGACTCCGGCCGCCGACAACATCACCAACTTCTGGATCGATCTGATCAAGCAGAAGCTCGCGGATGCCAAGGCCGGCCTGGATGCAGATACCCTCTCGGAGCAGTTTAAGCGGTATCGTGAAGCTGCCCAGGAGGCTGTCAAGAAGCTGGAGTTCGGTGGGTTCACCCTGACTGGTCATCAGAAGCGGACCTTCAAGGCGATCCACATGGTTCTGGCTACCGAGATGAGGCTGAACGTGAACAGCTCCGTAGCCCTGAACAAGATGTTCGAGCATATCACACCAACCTGAAGCCGGAGATGTTCGGCACTGGTCGCTTCGGTCAAGAGCGTTACTCCGCGGTCATGGAGCTGCTGGGTGACACGAAGAACGACGAGGGTGTGAGTGACGCCATTGCTGTTCTCCTGGCTCTGAGCCAGACGAGCGATGGTTTCCGTAAGGCTCTGGACCAGATCCCCGATCCCCAGAAGGTTACCATTACCGACGGATCGTTGAATGAAGTCCTGACCGTGGCGGCCGGCCTCCTGATGAACAAGGCAGTTGGAACCATCGACATCGATGGCAAGAACGCCAAGGAGATGATGGACGTTCTCGCGGGGAACCTGATCCGTGAGGATCAAACCAATGAGTATGTGGCCCTACAGGCTCTGACCGCCTCGATCACCAGGGCTGACAAGTTCGTGAGTGGCGCCCTGAACGCTCTGGCTGAGCGTATGGATCCGATCGACCGGGCTGTCCAGGAGAGTGAGCGTTCCAAGTTGACCAAGATCATCGTCGGCACGGTGGCTGCTGCTGCCAATTTCGTGAGCTCCCATCGGTCGGGTGATGTTGCTGATCTGGCTGTCCGAGTATCCCATATGGGTGTTGCCTTGGATCACGCAGTATTTATTCGGGAGTTCGTCACGGAGATCGTGGGCACGACCAAGACCAATACCGAGGTTGTCGCTCTCCTGGATCGCACCAACTACAAGGTGTCGGGTATCCGTCAGGATCTGAAGGAAGGCGTGCCAGTTGCTCTTCAGAATGCCTTCGAGACCCACCCGGACGCTGACCAGTGGAAGGCCACTCTCAATGTGCTGGCCAAGCTGGACTTCGCCCATCTGTTCGATTTGTCCAACCCGGAGCGTGCCTTCAGGTTGCTCAAGGACAACAACGATCTGAGCGCCAAGACTGTTGCATCCGAAAATCGGATCAACAAGGCATTCCCGAAGAAGGTGGCTGCCATCATCCTCGAGAAGGCAAAACAACTTGGCGCCCATATGAACCTGAAGGGTGTGGGCCATCAGCTCTGGCAGAACGCCTATGCCATCAACAAGCTGGCCGGCGCCTATGATCCGAAGATGACCCGGGAGATCGATAGCCTGGTTTCTCTCTACGCTCTGGAGATCGCCGACCAGACTGATAAAGACACCGTCACCCAGATGTTCGAGAACGATCGTGAAGCCACCATGAACCTGGTGACCTACATGCAGGCGTTGAACATCGAGGAGGATATGAAAGTCATCTCCGAAAAGGCCCGCATGAGCGGCGCCAAGGGTTGGGTGCCTGACCATGGCAAGAAGAACAACCGACTGATCCTGGCCAACGACAACGAGGCTGAGGCACTTGAGCGGACTGGTTGGGTTCGCCGCGGCGATTATCTGGCCGAGGATAAGTGGTCTTCGGAGAGCTGGGGCTATTACTCGACCACGGTGCGTCAGGGTGGCAACTACTCGCAGGGTGTGCTTCAGTCCATCCAGGAGACCTACCGCGGTGTGAACTCCACGTCGGGTCTGAGTGTCGACCCCAGGTTCTTCGGCGTCATCACTGGGGCAGAAGCTGATGCCATCACTGACGAGCTGAACGACGGCACTGGTGTGGCAGATGATACTGAGGCTCTGGTTCCCTTCTACGATGATGAGCTCGCTGTGCTGAGCTATATGCGCTACATGAAGCCGGACATGGTGGAGGAGTATACCAAGCCCCGTCACAACCTGGCTCTGATGCTGGGAGCTTGGGCCGGCCGCCAGATGGAAGAGAAGATGGCGAGCCAGTATAACTATGAGCTCCTGGTTGAGCTGAAGCGGATCTATGACGCCCGGGGCTCCATGGATGACAAGCTCTTCATCGACATGAGCAAGTCGAAGGATCCGATCTTTAAGGATACGTGGGACGCCATCTCGTGGGAGACCCGGGCTCAGATCAAATCCATCTTCGGCAAGAACGCCGGCTTCATGATCCAGAAGTCGATGGTCAACTTGAGCCTGGGGTATCGTGATCCCTCCATCATGGATATCTGGTCCGGGAAGACCAGGATGCCTGAGTTCGTCCAGGACGTGATCAAGACGGCAGTGGCCGTGATCCCGGGGAACCAGGCCGTGGCAGTCCTCTCTCGCACTGAGGAGGCCGTTCAGGGGGCCGTAGCGACCGCCAAGGACATCATCGTGGTTCGGTCGTTGATCGTCCCCTACATGAACACTCAGGCCAACGTGTTCCAGCTCTTGGGTCGAGGTGTTGGGGTCAAGCAGATGAAGCGCGGATATGATGAGAAGATCGTGGAGCTGGAGCGTTTCAATGAGAATACGAAGAAGCTGATCGAGCTGAAAATGAAGGTGGCCCTTGCCGGCAACGACAAGAACAAGCAGGCTATCTTGCTTCAGCAGGCTCAGGTGATTGCTGATGAGAATATCCGGATGGGTATCTGGCCGCTGATCGAGGCTGGTCAGTATAAAAACATCTCGGAGGGTATCACCGATCTGGATGTTGATCTGATGAGTGGTCGAATGGCTGAGTGGATTGAGGCCCAAGTAAACAAGCTTCCGGGAACCGTGCAGACGATTGCCAAGTATGGCCTTCTCTCGAAGGATACGGCGATCTACAAGGCCGCGAACAAAGCGGTTCAGTATGGTGATTTCCTGGCAAAGTCTATTCTCTATGACCACTACATGGAGGGTGGCCTAGATCATGAGACTGCTCTGAGGAAGATCAACGAAGAGTTTGTCAACTTCTCCGTTCTTCCCGGCCGGATGCGGACGGGGCTGGAAAGCATAGGTGCGACCTGGTTCCTGAGTTTCAAGATCCGGATCATGAAGGTGGCGATGAACCAGCTCCGAGAGAACCCGGTCAGGGCTCTGATCACAGCAGGAACCATTGGTGAGTATGGCTCGCCGGGTAACGACAACCTGGTGTCGGTGGCTGCACAGGGACGCCTTGGTTGGTCCCTGGGCTGGACGATGTTGCTGGGCGCCCCTGAGCTCAATCCCTACGTAAACATGCTGGGGATAGATGAGTTCGTGGGTGACCTGTTACTTCTGGAGTAGGTCTCGGGGGAGATGGGTTTTCCGGTGCCCACCTCCCCCATACCTGGGATAGCACGGCTTCAAATCCGTCGTCGGTCCCAAATTCACTAGGTTTCGGGGGGAGGCGGCTTCTGCATCCTCATGGATGCCCGCCTCTCCGTCCCCCCTACCGCCCATCGGGGTCCGAGCCCGATCAGTCTGCTGTGAACACCTTCCAAAGGAAGACCATGATCAGGGCGACACCGGCTACTGCTCCGAGGAATAGCAGTATGGTTCCGATGAACATCCCGAACGTGATCACAGCTACGGCAGCCGCGGCGAGCGCGATAATGATCGCCGCGGTCTTGAGTTTCTTAAGCATCGAAGATGGAGCCCCTCTTCACTTTGGGCTCCTCGGTTACCGGTTCCGGGGTAGCAGCAGGGGCGGCTTCCGCCTGACCATCATCCTCGGAGGATGGGGTTTCCCTGTCCCCGAAAAGGTTTCCCTTTTTGGTGCCTGTCGGTGTGGGGCCGGCAACCTCGGCGCTGCCCTCCGTGACGGGATCGGCCGTCGCAGTTTCGTCGACTGATGGGAGATTATCTCCTTCGCTGCTCCCAGCAGCACCAGCTTGAACAGGTGTGCCCACATCGTCAACCTCCTTCTCCTGGTTCTTCGGCTTGTTCTTCGAACCAGCAGGGCGGCCACCACGGCGTTTCGGCTTGGTCGGGACTTCCCCTTCCGGCTGAGTCGCCATGTCCTCAGGAGCGGTTGGATTGGTGAGAGGCAGGAACGTGATCTCGGCATTGATCATGCCATCGACGACATCGAGTTTGACGCCGGCAGCGTTGGGGATATTCAGGGTGCTGATATAGGTCGTCAGAGCCTCCTGAATATCATTTTGGTCTAGCAATACACGCATTGGCGTATCCTCTTTCCGTTTTTCGATTTCAGTGATCGTCACGAGGATGTGCTCCTTGTCGGCGAACCCGCCGAATGCAAACGACACGCTGGGAATGTTATTGAAATCGTCGTCCTCAATGACGCCCTCGGAGGTGAGAGTATCAGAAAAGTATTTATCGACAATAGACCCGACATTCATGATATCCAGTCGTCGCTTGGTTTCGACGAACACCTCGTAGTGAAGTGTGATTACGCCGAGAGGAGGAATACCTCGTAACAGTTTCTTCGCAACCTCGTAGAACTTGTTCTTCTGTGCCGAGAGGCTCCGGAAGTGAAGGTTGCGGTAGACATTGAGGTTCAAGGCTTGCCGCTTCTTAGTGGATGTCTTAATCCTCATTGGCAGCACTACCTTGAACACTCTCAGTCCATTAACCTCTTCCTGGTCGGCCAACCTGTCTAGTCGAACAGGTTGTTCTTCTTGGGCGCCGGCTTGTCAGCAGCGGTGCCGCCGCTGAACGGGGTGCCACCACCCTTCTTGCCGCTCGACTTGTCGTAGGTCTGACCGCGGTTCCGCTCCAGCCACTTGCCGGCATAGGTGCCTGAGTCGGCCTCCATGCGTTCGACGGCCTTCAGGACATCGCCGTCATTGACCACGTCGTCGAAGTCACCGCCGAGGCTCTTGACGAACTCGGCAACCTCCGAGATGGTAGCCATCGGCTTGATGGCGAAGAACTTGACGACCTCGTTCTGGTCGCGGGTCTCGCCAGTCGACTCATAGGCGCCGGTGGCCTCGTTCTTCTTCGTCTTGTCGACAGTCTGGCGCTGCATGGCGACCATGACTTCCTCGCCATGGAGAGCCGTGAAGCAGTCGACCGCCTGGGGCAGTTCCTTCTTCGCCTCGAAGTCGTAGAGCTTGACGGTCAGCTCCTCGACATCCATGGCGCCCATCTCCTGCCCGGCGACGAGCAGACAGAGGGAGTTGATCTGGTTGAAACCAGGCAGGTTCTTGGCGTCACCGGTCTTCTTGTCCTTGTAGGTGACTTCGCCGGCCTTGTTCGAGACCCAGATCTGGGTGCGGTATTCCTTGCCGCCGATGTCCAGGAGCAGGGTAACGTTGCGGGCGTCCGAATGGAGCGCCTTGCCGATGAAGGCCGTCTTGATCGAGGCCAGATAGATGTCGGTGTCGAGAATGCCACTGCCGGCGAGGAAGTCGTCTTCGATCTTCTCTTTGGCCGTGGTCTTGCCGCTAAAGATATTGGTCATGGGCATGTTCCTTGTCGTTGCTGCGTCAGTCGGCGTAGTATTTCATCAGCCGATCGACGACAGTCTGGGCGTCGTTGTTGATGTAGGTCTCTTCATCAGAAAAGAGAGCCCAGGGAGAACGTATCCGATCTCCCACGGTGGACTTCACGGTGCGGGTTTGGAAGACGTGCATGTATCCCAGAGCCCGATCCCGATCCGTTATCTGGAGAACCGCACTCTCCTTTGCCTCCTTCAGGATCTCCTTCAGGTTTAGCTTACGGCAGTTGACTACCGTGGTGAAATACGCCTCCAGTCCATTCTTCTTGAGGGCGCCTTTCACCGGCACGGAATAGTCTGTCCGTCCGGTATCTTCGTTCAGGACCGCATCCAAGTGGCCGAGCATTACGACGAATGCCCTGCCCTTGGCTACGTGATCGTAGATCAATTTTGGGAAGAACTGACCGTAGTTACCCCATGCTGCCATGGTGTTCGCTGCTCCGATGACGTGGACCGACTCGTAGCGGTTCATCATGAAGCTGATGGTGTCGATGACGATCGTATGGAACCGTTGCTGCGGATCCTCGTTGATCTGGTCAACGAGGTCGAAGATCTCCATCGGATCGTCGATCGTAACCTCCTTGAATTTGTTCTTGAACGGGAGAGGCTTGCCTCCCTCGCAGTTGATGTAGACAACGCCCTGCTGATCCCGCAGGTTCTTCAGGGAGAAGGACTTGCCATCTCCCGATTGACCGCAGATCAAGACGCTCTTGGGGCTTTTGGTCATGGGTTGAGGTCTCCTACGATGGCAATCCCCAACGTGATCAGGGCTGCGATTGATATAACCAGAGGCAGGGCATTCACCCTCTCGAGCTTTCGGCCGACGTTGTTGTTGACCATGCACATGGTGGAGACGATGTAGAAGGTGAGCCACAGGACTGCGGCCAAATTGACGTATTCCATTGTGTTCCTCTCTGGTTGAGTTGCGGGGGAGGTCCGCTCCGGGTATGTCGCTTATCCTCCCCCGACTTATGGGCTTGAAGGGTTAGAATCTATCCCTTCGTAGGCTCTCACCTCACCGCTTTGTGCATTTCCATTCCCTGCGGTTCAGGAGGATCAGGTTGCACTCCTGATTATTGGGGGGGAGGTAGCTGCTGGGCATATGGGCTTTGCTGGCCCATTCCTCCCCCCACCACCCCTGCGATCGCTGGGGGTATCCGGGATCAGTTTAAGTCACGACTACTCCGCTAAGAGCTTTGAAATGATCAGGTCGTAATCTGGGTAGTTCCGGTGGCTGTTACACCATTACGTTCCTTTAAAACTATATGCCGTCTACCACCCATTGGGTATAGCGTTGAGCAGTTTAAGTCTCGACAGGGCTTCCATAGTCCCGGTGCTCAGGTCGGTCTTCCTAGCTGGGGGGGACAGCTAGGAGAGTTGGTTGTCCGTCTCAACCTTTCGTAACACTCTGGGTCCGTCTGCTTACTAACCAAGAAGGCAGTGCAGAAGGTCCGTCAGGAATACTTTTGCCCGACGGATCTCAACACGGTCATTTCCACCTCTTCTTTGCTGAGTGGTGAGACCGACTTTTCGTTCAGATACTTGACCCTCCGGGATAGATCATCATAGTCACATCCGGCGTCATGCAGCATCATTGCGAAGTTAAGCAAGTTGTTGTTACGATTTCCAACGTCCATGTTGTTGAGGAACCACCGTTCCAGGTGGTCGAGATTGCCAAGATCCGCCACCGAATTAACATACTCGGTATTCTTCTTGGTTTTCGGAATAAAAGGCAGGACATCCACTAGGGCTGTTCCGCGATGCACCGTGATCTCGCTGTTGTCGTGGGTCATCCATTTCTTCGAACGCTGGTTCGCAGCTTTGTCCGAGTCGAAGGGCAACCAGAGAAGGAAGTTATCCATGAACTCACGATAGTCTGCTTTGTCCAGGGACAGGACGTAGTTGGCAGGTAGTATGAGGCGGAACCGATTGTCTTCGTCGGTATGCCTCTTGGTCGTCGCAGTGATGTAGGTATACTCCTTGAAGAGCTCATGGACAGCATCGAGAGTGATGCCACCATCCACGTCGACCACCAACATATTGAAGCCCTCGATCACATTCTCATCTGAACGATGCTCCTTGTCGAAACGATGGTTACACCAATGAAGCCCAGGCGCCGAGAGTAGCTTCGGCAGATCGTTGAAGTCCTGGGTCTCAGGGCTGTAACCAGATGCGAAGTGATCCGAGTAGCTGAAGCTCAGCTTGGTCAGATCCGTCTCTTTCAGCTTGGAACCAGAGAAGAAATCGACCCCACTGATCACATTGCGCTTGATGACTACATGGTTCCTGGTGCCCCATGCCTGAGCCAAGTCCATGATCTCCTTGCGGGGGACAGATGACGAAGGGTAGTAGGGCAGATCAGCAACCAGGTCAGCGTGGGTGAGCGAGCCTTCCGAGTCGGCAAGATACTTGGCCAACCGGACGAAGTTCCGCTCTCTTTTGATGAGGTCACCGAAACTGGCTCCACTCTCCTCGGCAACCTTGATGGCCTGCCGAAGGTTCTGGGCTGAGATTTCGTCCTTTTTGTCCAAGAACGCATAGACGCCGGCCAGTTTCAGGGATTTGAAATACCTGTGGCTCATCTCCGCCTTGCGGATAACGTCATGTTCAGGCATCTCCGCAGCCAGCGTCTCGCAAAAAAGCCGATAGGCAACCAGCTCAATGCCCACCTCTCTCGGCATGGTGAGCGTCTTGTTGTATTGGGAGATGTCAGCCAAGCCGGCGAGATAGTTTCGCCATTTGGATAGGGCCTTCGATCGGCTCTTGGACACGAGGCTTTCATAGACCTCCTCCGGATTGATCGTGGCCGAAACCGCCTCCGGTTTGCCCATACCGAAGAAACAACGCCGGGCGTATCCCGTCTCGAGAAAGGCATAGAACTCATCCTCTGTCTTGGCGCCATCGAACAGGCGACTGGTGGTGCCGAACATCAGGACGTTGGATGGCGTGGCACCGACTAAGTCGAGCCCACGCTCATTCTCCTGAGTATTCTTCACCAGTTTGGTCTTGACCCTGCCCAGATCGTAGAGCTCCAGAAGGATGTTGATCACGTCGACGTTGCCCATGATGTTGGAACCGATCTCATCCATCTGGAAGTTGATCGATCCACATCTCGCCAGCAGCAGCTTGTATCGGAGCTGCTTCAGAGCCGGACCAGTGCCCGAGTCAAAGATGAACGGAGCATGGCCCTGACGCTTGAAGTCGGCCAGTAGTGTAGCCTTCTCCTCGTCTTCGTCAGATCCCTTGGCCGCGGCGATATCGACCGCCATGGCGTAGAGGCTATCCTCAGCGACGCCGGGAAAGAGAGCCTTGACGAACTCGTCACGGAAGGACGCAATCACATCTTCCATGAGGCTCACCGAGTGACCCTTACCGAAGCCTGACGTGGCCAGAGCGATCGAGTAGATGTTGACGGGGATCAGCCCCCGCTCCGGGCTTTCGATGGTTGCCCGCATGGAGCTGGGGATCAGCCCCAGGAAGTAGGCAACCTCGGCCTGGAAGAACGTTCGGTTGACGTTACCTGTTCGGTAACAAAGCAAGTCAACCAATTCGCTCATGGCCGAGTGGTGGTCGATGGAGTTAACCACCTCAAGGTCATACAATAGCGTCATCACATTTCCCCCTCATGGGTTGTCTACTGGACGGATTGCCCGTCGTCAGAGAAGTAATTCTTGCGTTGTTCACACACCGGGAAAGCGGGACAGTATGTGCAGGCTTTGACCTCGCCAGCGTCCTTGACCACTACGCCTTTACCTTTTGCTTGGCGATGAAGCTCAGCATCGGTGTAAGAGTCGAACCGTTTGGTGCATCGGCCCTTCTTCTTTGCGGTCTCTTCCTTCGCATAGTATTTGAAGGTGTCCTCTGCACGCCACAGTTGCTTGTCGGTGCAGGGCTCCATCTGATCCTGAGGTTTGCCCACCTGGTCCTTGATGTGGGCGATCTTGTCGATGACCCACTGCTCAGTCTCGCCCAGGCTCATGAGAGGGAACTCACGAAAGGCCACCTTCGCCTGTGGGTATTTCGAATCCACCTTGGCCCGATACTTGAGCCAATCGGTGAAGATGAACTGGATCCGCATGACATCATTCTTGATGAGGTCCGGCATGATCCACCGGTAGAGGCTCCCCTGGAGGATGTAGTCGGCGTCCTTATTGGTCGAGGTCCAAGCGAACGTCGAGGTGGATTTGAAGTCCCGATAGGAGTTTCCAATCAGGAAGTCCATCTGGCCGGTGATGACCAGACCGCCGAACTGCTTGAAGCCGCGCTTCTCCAGGTAGATGCAGATCAGCTCTTCACCGCGGATCTCCGCAAGCTCAAGCTGCTCCTTGGTGGGGTTGATCCTGACCCGATCGATGATTGCCTGCGGATAATGGAGGGTCCGCATGGCCTGCTGCCAATCTCCTTCGGTCCACGCACGCTCGATCGAGTCATGAATGGAGTGGCCCATACGACGAGCCACCTGCTCCGAGACATCCATCGTGGTCTGGGCGTAGTCCACCTGTCGCTGAAGGATGAGCTGCTTGGTGGATTTCATCAGGGTGGTGACCGAGATGAGCTCTCCGGGGGGAGCAACGTCCGCCCCAGAATTATACCCATCCTGGAGGAGCCAAACTGCCAAAGGCAGATCGACCCCAAAATCATTGGTGATCTTCATTCGTCAGTCCTCCAAAGCTCATCGCCTCCCTGATCCTCAACCTGTTGGTTCGTGGAATGCAGGGCGTAAATGTCATAGGTCTTGATCCCCACCAGAGCCGCGGCAAGCCACTTCTCCGTGTTGAGGTTCTCGAAATACGCAGCACAATCCCTACGAACTCGGACGGATTTCTCTTGCAGCTCCCCATCGATGATGTCTGCCAGGAAGAACACACCTTCCAGCAGGCTATCCCCGATCGAGTAGCCGTCGAATTCCAGAGTGCCAGTAAACCTGGTAGTCTGGTCATGCACGTCGCAATAAAAGGTCATAGCTGGCTCCTGTTGTGGTAGCTGGAGTTGAGAAACCCAACTCCAGCCGATGCTTAGCTTCCGGCCACGTTCATCGCAGCCATGTCGTCGGCCTCGTTCTGCCGAGGGTTGGGCTGGATCTGGTGGTAGTTGATCCGCTTGGTGTTCAGAAGGAAGAACCCCTCGTCGGCCCAGACACGCAACCAGGTGCCGGAGTTGTTGAAGGCGGTGACGTTGCTGAGTTCCAGACGCTGACCGTCCCGAAAGACGATCGTGCGACGGGGCTCATTGACCTCCACTGTTTGACTGCTTGCCATGTAAATCCTCCATGTGCTTCTTCGTGAGTGTTGAGATGTCTGCAACCGTGGCGTCATTGGGGATGGTCATGCCATGGTTCCAGTTCGGGTAGTAAACATCCAGCTCTCCGCTCATGGAGATATATTCGTTCTGGATGAGGGGATCCTCCTGCCAAGACACCGCCTTGGACAGATGGACATTGGTGTAGAGCAGGACATGCACATCATCCCGGATGAGAAGATAGTTCGCATCGTGGATTGAGGCACATGGTTTGATGTCCAGCCGATGGATGTCCTTGCGGACCTTCTCCATGAACTCTGTGAGCGCACGGCTGTTCAACATGCACCAGGATTGCCCAAGGGCGTTCCCCGCTGTGCGGCCTTCGCTCGCAGCCTCATGGGGTGTATACCGAGTCCCTAGAACCACCTGGTTCAACAGGGGGGTCCGGAGTCTCAGCCCAAAGGCTATGGTGATGTAGCCATCCTTGGATGCCTGGATGATCTTCTCTCTGACCCAGGTATCGGAGACCACATACATTTCGTGATAGGCTTTCTCGATCTGCTTGGCCATCTTCTCACTGAGACCCACGTTCTTCATCAGAGTGACGAAGGTTCCATCATAGGTCAGGGCGAAGGTAGGCACCTTGCTCTTCTGCCGTTGATCGGGGAAGAGTTTCTTGATCGAGTTGATGCTCTCCACCGTGTCCACGATACCGGGCAGTTCTTCAGGGAAATAGCCGTAAGCCCTGAGGCAGTGACCATCATACCCATCTGAGTAAACCTTGATCTTCATCGGGTCTCTGGTCGTGACGGCCGAGATTTTATCCTCCAGAGAGTCAAAGTCCAAACCGACGAAGAGCCAACCAGGTGGTGCTTCGATGCACTCCTTGATGAGCTTCGCCAGACGTGCCTTGATCTTGGTAGCGCCGTTGGACGGTATGTTCTGGAGGTTGGGGTTAGCAGAGCTCAACCGTCCCGAGGCTGTGCCACCCAGACGGAAGTTTCCGAACAGGTAATACCAGCCATCATTGCCCTTCTGAGCCTTGAGGAAAGCAGGCAGGAACGTCGACAAGATGATTGCCGATGCCTTGAACTGGATCAACAGGTTGAGCAGCTCGATCACCTCCGGGTCAGTGGTGTGGTTGATGAGCTTCTCGAGAGTATCTGCGCCAGTGGCAGGCAGTTTTGTGTCAGTCAGATCCAGCACCGGCAGACCGAGGAAGTCCTCGCTATAAAGTAGCCGCTGTAGCTGGAGCGGGCTTTGAGGATTGAACTCGATCACCGTGTCTTTGGTGGCGCCCAGGTCAGCCCGAGTGATCTGCTTCTTCTTGAGCTTGAGGTTCTTGGCCACCACCATCTCATCGCCCAAGGTGTAGAGGAACGATTTCACGGTGTTCAGTTTGTTCATGGCCGTGAGCAGGATATCCGACTCAGCCTGGAGCTTCTTCTCCAGAGCCACCACCTTCACCATGTTGATCGGCAGACCCGTCAACTGCATCTGGATGATGTCTCTGGCGGCCGGCTTGAAGATCTTCAGGTAGACATCTTCCTGGTCGTCGGCAATCATGATGGGCTGGTTCTTCTTCATGACATACCAGGTGGCCAGTCCATCGATCAGATTATACTCCAACAGCTCATCCAACGGGATCAGCGTGATGTCGTGAACATCCTCCTGTGCGTAGTTGCCGGCGAACGATTGAGCCTGGATCTTCAGACCCAGTTCATTGCCGGCGCAGGAGTTGGTTGCCAGATATGTGATTAACTGGGTGCAATCCCAGTCCCTCAGCAGGACATCCAGACCACGGAGCATACCCGCCTGATCGAGGAGGTGATCCATAAAGAGCTGGTAGACCAGCACATACCCATCGTAGCAGATGTTATGGTAGATCATTTTGCGATTGAAGTCCTCAAAGAATGTTCTGAGAGCCTTACGAACCACAAGATTGGTCACTTGTTTTCCCACCGTCTTCGGTGCATCTTCAGTTGGGGTGGTGGCCTGGTAGTCGACAGGGAACGCCACCCCCTCATTCTCATTCCAGCAGAAGGTGATGGTTCCAATGCCAGCATCGTAATGCTTCAGGCTGAAGCCCTCGATGTCACAGGTCAGATCGCAATCCATAGCCAGCAAACGAGCCAGCCAGTGGATGATCTCCGCATCCGTTTTGGGATACTCGACGAACTTGATGATGTCTGAGCCAACACTCACATCCTCGCCACCCATAAATCGTTGCACGGACCCCAAGGCTAAAGCAATCTTTGCCTTAATCTTGTCGGGGTCATAAAATACTCGAGCGTAATTCGGGCAGTAGGTTGCGAATAGACCGGGGACAACCGTTTCAATAATATCCCCAATCGTTGCATCCGTCTTAGACTTTTTGGTTAATACTTTGAAGTAGTCTGGTTGGGTGACGACCAGGAGCTTGATGTTCCTGTCGAGCAGTTCTGGAACGAGCTCGTTAAGATACTCCTTGATGTGAGCATTGGAAGTCTTCTTCTTGGTTTTGTCGATGAAAAGATCGCACACTATCACGTCTTGATACAGGGTCGTGAGGTGCGGCTTGTAGTAGTGCTTCACTATCTCCCCGACCTGGATCCTGGGACATAGAAAGGCGACTTCTGGAGCGTTACCAGTGTCGCCGACGATCTTGTATTCCATTACACGAAATACCTCTCCGGTAGATGGCCGCGGATATAGAGTCGATCCTTGGCACGGCTCAGTGCAACGTATTGCATCCGAGCGGTTTGCGAGTTCTGGGTGCAGCGGCCGATGTCGTTCAAGTCCACGACGACCGAGGTGTAGGTTGAGCCCTGGGCCTTGTGGATGGTAGAGGCAGCCACCGAACGGAGGTCTGGAAAGTCGCTCTTGATTCGGAAGTATTTATCCCACCGCTTGGCAGAGGAATAGTATTTCAGCACCTCGGCCCGATCGTTGACATCAGCAAAGCAGGTGATCTCATAAATGACATCGGTGGTGATGTCTTCCACCTCCATGGTGATGGTTCTCACCTTGAAACCTGGGATGACGTTCTCGTCCTCCTGATCACTCAGGATGTCCGTCACCCGAACCAACTGATCCGTGTAGAGGGTGTTGGAATTGTGCCCACCACCGTTGGTTGACGAGTTATTCGAGAGGATCTCACCCGGGACAAAGGGATCATCATAACCACGTAGTCCACGGATGTGGGTATTATACTCGATGACCCGCCTGTTGGTGTAGGCAAGCACACGTCGGCTGGCATCCTCGGCGGAGTATTCTCTCTCGAGGATCCCCTTGAGCTGGGGACCATTGATCAAGTCTATGACCCCGGGCACCTCGACGATGGGGGTGAACACCCCCGTCATCACAGTCTTCTTCATCTGCTCACAGAGGGCGATGAGGGCAGGCTGCTCTGCATTTCGAACCGGAACAGTCAGTTCCGAGATCTTGTAGTCCTGGGTGTAGATGGGGGAGAGCTCCTCCTTGATTGGCGACAACTGGTTCTTGTCGCCCACGTAGAGGATCTTGCAGGTGTGATCGAGCCCCGCATCCAACCACTTGTAGAGTTCCTTGTTGATCATGGAACACTCATCGATGATCAACAACGTCCCCGAATGAACCTGCCAGGTCTTAGTCGGGACGATCTTGACAGTGCCGGTGGTATAGTTCTCGCTAACCCGAAGGTTCATGAACGAATAGACCGTCTCGACCTCGCTGATTGAGTCACCGATTGCTTCGGCGATGACCGCCACAGCCTTATTGGTGGTGGCTGTGACTGCCACGCTGTGGAGAGGTAGTCCGCTCTCCTGATGTCGGAGGATGCCCTTGGCCACCTGGGCAATAAAGTAGGTCTTGCCGGTGCCCGCTCCACCAGAGAGGTTCATGGAGTGTCGAGTAGGGTCGTTGATGAATTGTATCACGTCCAGAAAACTCTGCTGCTGTTCTTTGTTAAGGGCCATCGGGCATCCTCCGTTTCTTGTTATTGGTTTAACCACATTTCGAGTGACCGCAGGCCGTGCAAGTTTCACAACCACTGGAGACGACCAGTGAGAAGCTGAAACATTCCAGACATTGGCGAGGCATATTGCCTTTGAGTTCGGGCATCGACTCCACGATGTCGTCGATGATACTCCCCGAGGTTTCCGGATCCATCTCTTCATTTAGCATGTTGTTGTCGGCCATACTCTCCAGATGGTTCACGATGGTCTGCCCGAGGAGAGCTACGAACGATGGCACGAACTTCTTGTCCACCCAGAAACCTCCATGTGGATCAGAAATACGTTTGAGCTCCTCACCCACGAAGGCAACGTCGCCGCCCCGTCGATAAATAGCACTGATCATCCTGGTCAGGGCCACAGTCCATTGCAGGCTCGCCATCTCCGACGAGTTGATGAAGATCTCGAACGGGATGGCGTTCCCATCATCATCCATGTAGTCGTTCATGGTGACGTAGAAACTCCTGGTGTCCCACTTGAGCTTGTAGGTGGTCCCCGTCAGGATCTTGGGTCTCTCCATTGGCTCAACCAGGCCGCCCTGTAGAGGTAGGGGCTCCTCCTTGGTTACTACCGCGGCTTTAGAGGGCTTATCGCTCTCCAGCGACAGCACAGAGCCCGTCACGGCGTTCGGACGATAGGTAGTGCATCCCTTGAGACCGTGGTCGTAGGCGTGCATATAGATGTCCGAGAAATCAGCGTAGGAAATATCCTCCGGGCAGTTGATCGTCTTCGAGATAGAGGAGTCCACCCATGGCTGAACAGCAGTGAGCATTTTCAGGTGATCGGCCGGCGTTAACGTCTGAGCTGTCACCAGTTTGTCGTATCTGTCTTCACTGATCCTCCCACTCTCAATGAACTTGGCACGGAGATGCACAGCATAGTCCTGCACCACCTCAACACGGTGACCAATGCCATCGTCATCCAGGATCTTCCTGGAATACTCCGCCGCAAAGATGGGCTCGATCCCCGACGAAACATTGCCGGCGAACATGGAGATGGTCCCAGAGGGAGCGAGCGAGGTCAGGTGGGAGTTACGCAGA
>Ga0114923_10001445_pt1 | contig 16500 bp, 18 predicted proteins | sample SumtaG_FD_89578 | JGI IMG/M metagenome (GOLD analysis project Ga0114923, IMG submission 89578) | Deep subsurface microbial communities from Indian Ocean to uncover new lineages of life (NeLLi) - Sumatra_00157 metaG | ecosystem: Environmental > Aquatic > Marine > Oceanic > Sediment | place: near...
ATTATAAGGAGTGCATTTATATGCCTAGAGGGTTACAACACGAAGATTATGCGGCACCGGCAGCGGCCAAGAATCTTGATTTTATCGGTGAATTGTACGATAAAAAAGAGTTGCTGCGCTTATCCAGCGACTTTAATTATTATGTTCACGGTTCTATCCCGGCCTATGCGGTTGATTCCACTAATTGGCGTTGCCGTTTAACCGGCAAGGTCATGAACAAACGAATTGCCGTCGTCAAACGTTCGCGTTATGGTTCGCGTTACCAGCGTGAATTTTGGGGCACTCACGAAAAATATAAGCAGCTGGCCCAGCGTTTGGGCATTCTTTTTTTGTACGATCCGGCCAGCGAATTCTTCCCGGTGACTACCAAGACACCTTGCCGTTGGCGAGGACGTGAAGGGCAACTGGTTCTGGCCTCTTATCACGATTTGGGTTATGACATAATCACTGTTGATCTTCGCCAGCAGCTAGGGCTGTCCGCCCAATTGTTAGAGGTCGATTATGGCTTCTAAACTTAACTATTTAGACTATGTTAAGTTGCACCAGATTGAGAACATCCGTGCTCGTTTCACTAATCTGCAATGGGTGGCTCTCAACAAATTGGTACGTCAGGAACATTTGTCTGTGGAGGAGCGACGCGCTCTGTTTATGGCCGATGTTATTGATGGGCAAGGTGAGATAACCTTAAGTGGTCGCATCTACAGTAATAAGATCAATAAAAAACGACGACATAATGCAGATAAAAAGAAAACTATCAGGAAGAAGTTAGCTTGGGAGACAGAAAACGATTGAGCACAGATACTCGTAATCGTAAACGAAAAGGACTGGAGAATCAGTTACAACCGGCCCAACGCACCCAGCGTAAAAAGGATGATGTGTTAATTGACGAGCTGGCGGAGATAACCGTGCAGAGCCAGGTGTTGGATATGCTTCGTAATGGGCGATCCATAATGTCCATTGGCCAACGACTCTCCATCTCCCCTACCGAGGTTCGTAAGGCTATCAGTTCCGCTTTGGCCGCCCACCAGGAATCTGTCTCCGAACACGCCGAGTATGTCTATAACGTCAATTATCTGCGGCTGGAGGGACTGTTCAGCCAAGCGATGGAGGCCGCTTTCGGTTTCCCAACCTATGCCGATAAGGGGGATAAAGATGTCGCTATTCCTCCCAGTGACAGAGAACGACAGTGGTCGCAATTTGCCCTCAATGTGCTCAAAGAACAAAACAAGATGGCAGAGACACAATTAAAATATCTGTCTCCGGTCGGTAAACACAAAGATAAGGGGCGAGGAGCTAAGACTGAGATTTACGCCCCAACCATCATCGCCGGTGATAGTCTCTTCCAAACCGCCCAGTCTAATCTGAGTGACAGCTTCATGGACGCGCATGGCCACCGCCTGGGTCCGCAGGATGACGGCGATCTCAATGTTGAAGAGGTGCTGTTAATGGAGTTACACCCACCAGATCATATTTCTCCCAGCACTTCCCCAGTAGAGTCCCAGGTCGTCCCCAGTGTTGAAGCCGTTCTCTCCGATAATGTACGCGGCATTGAGGAAAATTTGGGACGTTTGCAGGAGCATATAACCGAAACGATTAACGATGACCGGAGCTGATACATTTGTCCCCCACAAGCGTTTTGTTACCGTGCAACGAGCCGAAAAATGGTGGGTGGAAAACGCCCGAATCAATCCTGAGATCTTTATCTGGTATTGTCTCAAGCTGCAACCGGCCCTGCACCACAAAATGTGGTTATCCTACTTTTTCAATCCTGATTACAAATTAGTAAACATTGTCGCCGCTCGTTTTTCTGCTAAAACGACTATCTCTGTTCTGGCCAAGGCCTGGGTGGTGGCCAACTCCCCTGGTGGCTCCAACATGATTGTCTCGGTTTCTGAGGAACAGGCCGTCGGTCGTATCGCCGAGTTAAAATTTTTAATTGCTGAGAATCCTGCTTTTCGCAATGTCTTCCCACATATTGAGATCGATACACGTCGCCCTGTCACTCAGGATGCTTTTTCTCTGGTTGACACTTCTATGTCCTATGCTAATTGGTCGGCTTTTCGACTGAAGTCAAGAATCCATCCGACTTTTAAGGGTCGTGGTTCTGGCGGTAGTGGTATTATTGGTGCTCGTGTCACCGATGTCATGTTGCTCGATGATATTGTTGATGGTAAAGAGATGACCATTGCCGCTCACGATAAAAAAGAGAAATTTATTATTGATACTTTGATGCCCTGTATCCACCCAGATGGTGATGGCCGTATTTGGAACATTGGCACCCGTTGGATGGCCGGTGATATTTACGGCAGGTTTATTGAGAATCCTGCCTGGCATTCATTGACGATTCCGGCTATTTTGCATGATGAAGAAGGGCTACCTTATTCATATTGGCCTGAATATTGGCCGTTGTCAGCTTTAGAGACAAAACGTAAAGAGATGAATAACGATGTGTTGTTTGGCATCATGTTTCTCTGCACACCAGCCGAGACCACCCTCGGTTTATTCCCGTTGGAGCTGTTTGAGGATTGTGTTACTGATCTGACCAAACTTGCGGGTGGCCTGGATCTCAAATACCTGTTCATCACCACAGATTTTGCAGTATCCGTTAAGACCAGGGCCGATTGGAATGTACTTTACGCGGTCGGCATCACCCAGGATGATCGTTTGATTATCCTCGACGGTCTCCGCTATAAGTTACAACCTGTGACCAATATCGATACAATAGTTGAATTTTGTCATAGAATTAACGACAGTTACGGGGCTGGCATTGGGCTGAGCGGTGTGCTGGTCGAAAAAGTGGCGTTTCAATCCGTCTTCGCGCACTTCATTGCTGAAAAATCGGTCTATCTCCCGGTCAAGGACGTGGTTCCTATCGGCGATAAAGACTCCAGGGCCAGACCGATCCGCGATTATATGCTGATGCAACGGCTGTTAATCAGCGATAAATTACCGTTTTTAGATATAATGAAAAATGAATTTGTCTCGATGGGTTTTGCTCGTTATGATGACACCATTGATCCACTGGGTTTGTTGTTACAGCATCTGAGCAAGAATCATATCAGGGCTATTGTCCGCACCATCAAAGATCCTTTTAAGCTATAAAAAAAAATAATTCTTGACAATAAGTTGTTTTACCGGTAAAGTCAGGTATAGTTTGATTGTGAATTTGTGTATGGCGCTATAGCGTCGAGGACACTATTGGTGACGGGTGGTAAACGGTATGTCGGAGAAGCAAAAAAAGATTCGCAGACAGCGTAATTTAATGTTATGGAAGGCTGCCTGGAATCTTAATGAGATCGAACGAAAAGCCCAGACAGAGGGACGAAGGAGACGGAAGAAGTTTAAGTTCTGTCTCAATGTTTCTTCTCCTGCTGACCGGCAGTTGTCTGCGTTGTTTTCGGAGCTTACCAATCAGTCGCAATTGACCACTTACATACGTAATGGGGTAGCTCTCTACTCGTCACTGAAAGATGGGGAGAGCTTAGATGTGCTCTTTTCCATGTTTGGTTGGGTACGAGAGATTATCAGTCCTCAGACAGACGCTATGCTTTCTTTATCCTCGCAGCTTAAGTTATTGGAGCGCATGATGAAAGAGAGTGGCCATACACAGATTCCCTTCGACAAGCAATTGATGAGATTGGATAGCGCCCCTGATTTTGATACAGAAGAGTTGCGACTCGCAACAAAAGAGGTGGATAGCTCCAATGATTCAGTTAGCAATTTTCTACACGCTTTTGGCGAGGTATAAACAATGAACAAAACAGTTTACGCAGCAGTGGATGCCGGAAATGGTTTCACCAATGCTGTTTGTAGTAAATTACGCGGTAAGATTACCAAAACATCTTTCCCTTCGGTGCGCTGTAAAGCTCCAGAGCGTAGCCTGGGCCTGGGCGGCGATTATGAGGTGCAGTATGAGATGATTGACTGGCTCGATCAACGCTATACTTATGGGGAAGAAGCTGTTCGTTTTAGCGCTAAAGCGTTGGAGCGCCATCATGGTGGAGAACGCTATGGTGATAAGTTTCATGGTATGTTGGTAGCTTTGGCCCTATATCGAATGCGTGTGAAAAGCAAATCTACTATCAACTTGACGCTTTTCATGCCACCGGGACTTTGTACAACCGAACATAAACAACATGTTGTCGATTCTTTTTCGGAGGGATTATCGATTACGGTTGACGGTGGCTATCATGAGTGGGAGTTCGATCAGATCAATGTCCGGCCAGAAGGATTGGGTGCTGTTATCAGCTTTATGCTTTCGCCGACGATTAAACCACTCAATCACAATATATTTGCTGGTGAGGTATTGATCGTTGATGCCGGTACCTATACGCTCGACATTCTCCGTATCTCTGATGGCAATTTTGATCCAGAATCCTTGGCCACAGCTACCTGGGAGGCAGATGGACTGTTCCGGCACGTCATCACTCCTGTCCTGGCGGCCATTCATAAATTTTCTGATGATGATTTCAAGGTGATTACCCCCGACATGGTTGATAAGGCAATTTATGAATCGTATTATGCTGCGGGAAAGAAATGTAATGTCACGTCGGCCGGAAAGAGTATGGATCTGACTGAAGCAGTGCAGGTAGCGTCGCAACGTTACACAGAGTGGATTGTTGCCAATATTTTTGACAGCCACTATCGTGGATTACTGGGCATCAAGCATGTGATTGTTGTTGGTGGCGGTGCTTACCTCATTTCTAAGCATCTGAGAGCTGACACTCAAATTGGCCCTAAGATTTTTGATTACAGCTCTTTGTCACAGCTCAAAGGTGTGCGACCGACAGAATTAAATGCAATCGGTGGTCAACGTTGGGCTAGATTCAAAGATCAGTAAATAAACTCTACATTTCCTAAGCATTTACAAAGTAAGGTGAGTTTCTAATAATAGGGAGCTTGCCTTACTTTTGTCATTTTGATATACTCTATCCAAACTATTATTCTTTTTAGCTTAACAGGATTATAAAATATGCCAAACCCAGGAGATACTGAAGAACGCTTTAGGGCTTATTATGAAGCGGCTCTTGCTAAAGGTGCTGATCCCTTAGTGTTGTTGTTTGTTATGGTAATTATCATAGCGCTATTGGTGTTAGGACTTAAATTTGTATTGGATTACAGAACTAAAATAGCCCGTATTCGTGCCGGTTACAGCCCGGAACGGGACGAAGAAAAAGATTTGACCCCAGGCTCCACCCCCCCATATGGTACTCAAGTAGATGTAGCTGCATTAAAGATGGAGTTGACCAGAGATATCATCTCTGAGGTGATGTCGCCGCTGTTAGCCCTGATTGGCGATAACATAGCCCGTCTCACTGAAAATACCAATGCGGTTAGAGAGTTGGCCAGCAATCTTGTATCCAGGGAGCAAGCGTCATTTAAGGCCAGCCAGGATAATATACAGGTTCATCAGGAATTAGTACAAGAATCTAAAAATGTTAAAAAAGGGTTAGGTGAATTGACGGCCCTCTTTTCCTCCGGTTATCAAAGGGTTGTGACCCAGATAACGCAAGCCTCTCAGAGTCCAGTTAATATCGGTGTTGTATTTTTGAATAAAGATATGTCTTTTCGCGCCTGGAACCAAGAAGGTGGTATTATTTTTGGTGGTGCTACGGATAAAGATGGGAAGGTACTGCCACCAACAATATCAGGGGCCTCTTATAATAAAGGTTTGGGCAATAATAAAAACCTGAAAGAGGTTATTAAAACGGCCCATAAAGAGAAAGAAAAACAGGTGGATATCCTTGAGCTGTCCGTACCAGGGACAGATGGGGGTAAGTGGAATTGGTATTTATTGGTCGCTTTTCCTTTTATTGGTTCGACTCTGTTGTTGTTGATGGATGTTGGTGATATTTCCAGAGGGGAATTCCCGGAGACTGACCAGAAAAAGACGGCCAGTAAGGGTAGTGAGGTACCAGATAAGAAAGCTGTTACTTCTGTTGCTGAAGTGAAAGTAGAGAAGGTTAAGGAAGATGACAAAAAAACTCAGTAATCCCGTGACGGCCTCTACTTATGGGGCAGGTAAGGGCGCTAATTTACCAGAATCGGGGACCTTGCGAAGTTCCGGTTTGAGTTATATGTCAACCAGGAGATCTCTCCAGTTGGGGGCAGAGCTTCGTGATAAGATATTTATTCAGTACCCTTTGCTGCCGGAAGCTATTTTTATTTTTCAACAAATAGTATCTGCCAGGGAGTGGGCGCTTGGTGGTAAGCCGGATGCTGTATTTACTGCGTTGGAGTTTATCAACAATGCCCGGAGTAAAAACCTGCAAACAGGTCTTATCGATTACGGTTTCGAGGGGTTCTTGAAACGTAGGGCGCTTGATTATACATTGGTGGGACGCACCTCTTTTGCCTATAATGACAGAGGTGGTGGACCATACCTTGAGTATTTAGATCCTACCAAGCTCAAATTCAATCAAAAACGAAGGTCAAAAGCTGAGGCAGGTTATGTTTTACCGATCAGACCTAAAGAGAAGGCTTGGACTTATGATAAGCGTCATTATTCGGCCGAGGATGTTATGGTGCATCATCCTTTACCGATTGGATCCGATCTTTTTGTGTCCCCCGTCTCCTGGCTGATACCAACAGCTAATCTTGCCTGGCTGATCGCTGAACACAATGCTGGGTCACTTGATGGTCGCAAAATAAAAGATCTTCTTTTAGTGGGCAGTCCCACGCTGCGTGATTCTATTGAACAGGCCCTTATTAAGTTAGCTCAACTTTATAATGGGGCTGATGTTTCTGAGGTGGGTATACCCATTGTAGAGATCAACAATATGAGTGGCACCCCTATTAAAGATTTGTTTGCGATGGTGGGTTTGTCGCAGATGCCGGAGTCTTTAGAGCAAGAAAAGTTTATGTTCAATTATGCTAATCAGATATCGGGAACCGTCGGAGTCACTCTGCGTCATTTTTGGAATGACGAGCGTAACACCAATCGAGCACTGGAGACCGTGCAGGAAGCCCGACAACAACAAAAAGGTCCCGCCGCTTTTATCCGCAGTGAACAACGTTTGCTCAATAATAGTGGATTTTTGGAAAAAGTGGCTGGGGATAAGGTTAGGTTCGGCTTTATTGAAGAATCTGATTTAGCCTCATTAAAGACAAAAGCAGAAGTGTTGAAGGCTTATGGTGAAGCGGCCATTAGCTTTCAAACCTTGTTCGGAGCCACACTTACGTTACCCTCATTCATGTCTTGGATGAAACGCATCGGCGCTCTTCCTCTGGACATTGAATTGGACGAGAGTGTGAAGCCAGAAGAAATTTCAACGGATAGCGGTGCTGAGTTGTTGGAAGAAGGGGAGGTGGGGGCTACTGGTGATACTGCTGTTGTGGGGATGGAGAAGCATCTTGCTCCTGGTGATGTAATTGTTGATCGAGATGGTTTTGTTATAGGCAAAAGGATTAAAATTTTTTCTATGCCATCTATATCGTCTTTGATCTCGGAAAAAATGAAGAAAAAAGAGGAGGAGCGAATTGCTGCTTTGAGAAAGACTGTAGAACAAGCAGAATTATATGCTAAAGGGGAGGATATTGAAGAGATAGATACTTTCGTGGAACATCAATTGTACCTCAGAGCATCAGAGTGTCTTGAAAAGTTGGTGCATATCCTTGATAAGTTATCTGTCCCGGATCAAACAGAGGTGAAAGTTTTGCACAACAAGGTACTGTTCAGTATTGATCTGGACGAAAAGGAGATTAACAGGGTGGACGAGTTGTGTGAAGCATACGATATCACCGTGTTTGACTTAGTTGTCGAGGTCGATGTATAATGGCAGTCAGCGAAACAAGAGCAAAACAAGTTGTTCTGCTGGCAGGATTACTGCTATTAGAGGGGGACGTGCCTCCCGCGTCAATTGCTTTTTTAGCTAAATCTTATTTGTCTTTGTCAGATGTAGATAGTGCTGATAGGGGTTTGACCATTAGAACCATGTCAGATAATTATGGATGCACACCACAGTCTGGCAGGACACATGCACTTATTTTGGAACGCCATGATATACTTATTCGTCGTGAGAGTAAGAGATGGCAGTTTAACTGGAGTCAACTTACAAAATTGAATGATTTAGCCAGAATATATTTTTAGGAGATTACTATGAGAAATTTAGTAAAAATTGCAAAAGAATCGAAAGTTACTGTGGTTAAGAGCGAGAAAGGTATTCTTAAGCTGCGTTTTTTGGGTGTGGGCTACGGTGATAAGAACAATAAGGATTTGGACGGAGAATTTTTCACTGAGAAGACTGATTTTAGTGACGATTTTATCCCGACCATAGGCCTTAATTATGACCATCTTCCTTACTGGTCAGACAATCCTTTTGCTTCTCGTACTTTGAAATCAAAGTTGCTTGGTTCAGCTAAGTTTGTTGAATCTACAGAAGAAGGCCGTTGGTATGAAGCAGAAGTTGCTAAAGCTGAGTCATATCAGGCATATATAGCCATGTTAGCTGAGAAGGGTTATCTTGGTGCCTCCACTCAAGCTATGCCCGGAAGTGTTACGGTACTCGCCACCGGTGAGATTGTAGATTGGGCTGAAACAGGCATGGCCCTAACCGTTCGTCCGTCCAATCGAGATACATTAAATATGATCAATGATATGGCAAAGTCATTCTCGATCCCCCTTTACCCAGAAATTAAAAAGAGCTTGGAAGATCAAGCAGTAGTTGATGTTTTGGCCAAACAGAAGGCCGAGGAAGATGCGACTGCGGCAGCGGCAGGGAAGGGCGAAGATTCCGATCAAGAAGAGGATGATACAACCCCCACTACAGAAATTACAATCGATACCGAAGGTCTGGTGGAGGATGTGAAGACTGCGGCAACTGCGGCAATAGCAGAAGCTATGGAAGCCCCCTTGACGGCAATCAAGAATATTGTCACTACTTTAACCGAAGCGGTTGAAAGCATCAAGGGTTTGACCGATGATGAGCAGTTTAAGTCATTTATCGCTGATTTTAGTGAAAATTTGGCTGAGAACAATCGGCAGTTGAAAGCTGTTACTTTTGTTGTGGCTAATGTAATGAAGGACAAAGTTAATGGCAAGGAAATCCCTTTTCCCACGACTAAGACACCGAAGCCCCCTAAAAAAGAGAATCGTGATGAAGAAGAGGGCGAAGAAGCAGTGAAGCATTCAAGTTTGCCAGTGGGTTTCCCAGGTAATTCCTAATAGAATTTAATTTGTAGCATTTATCAAAAATAAAGAAAGAGGGTTTAACTATGAACTTCAAAGCATTAGCCGAATCAATGAAGGCGCAAGGGATACCGGCTGAGGAAATTAATTCCGTGATCGGTAAGTATGTAGCATTGAATGAGCACCGTTATGGTAAAGACACGATGCCAGCAGAAGGTTTCCCTGCTCCTGGTGGACGAGTTCTTGATGGTGGTCCGTTTTCGTTGATTAATGAAACAATTTTTAATGGTATTCCCATCAATTCTGGTGGAAATGCTATTAGTCGTTGGTTGCCGAGCGGTAAGATGAAAAGCCGGAAGAAAGAAGTGCAGCATTTAGAATTTATTATCCCGGATGGTTTCGACATAGATACAGAGACTTATGCCGAGTATTTGGCCGGTCTGGATATCGGAGAATGTGGTTATGGTCCGAGTGTCGATTGGTCAGGCTTCCGCTATCAAAGTGAGGGCGGCACATTCAGTCTGTCAACCAAGATGCTGAAGCAGATCGAATCAGGTAACTTGCCTTATTACGAAACAATGCCTCTTGGCTTTGGTTATAACCTGGTGGGCGCTGATGGTAGCACAATGCGTATCGATAATGATGGCGATTGGGCATTGGCTCTGATCTTGATGATGAGTGAAGACCATTTGAATTACATCACTACCTTTGGCTATAAGGAAAATAGTGATATGGAATGGGATGGTCTTTCGGCCATTGTCACCACTGGTTATGTAGAAGCTCATACTGTAGGACGCGGTATTCCGCATTGGGCCAATGCTTTGATAGTTGATGGTTCGGCCATTGTTACGGCTGTGGATCTTCTCAGTGAGATGCACCAGATGGTGCGTCATTTGCGCCGTCGTGCGCAGATGAAAAACTGGAGTATCGCTACCGGTGACATGGTGTTTTATATGTCAGCTATGATGTGGGATAATCTGTCTCATCATATTGCTTCTGGCGCTCTGGAGCAACATTTAGATACTTATAATTTCGCTGGTGGCATTACTATCGATGTTTATTTGGAACGTTTAGCTGCTATTCGTGGTGGTGGTTTTGGAACGGGTGTTATTCCGATCGATGGGTTGCCCGTGTGGGTTATCACTGATGCTAACATGGGGGTCAATAGCACAATAGAGATTTCCGCCGTAGTAACACCGGCTGTGACCTCTGATGTCTTTTTGTTGACACGCCAGGCAGGTAATTTCCAATTGTGGAGCCATGATTTCTTGGACTATTCTGATCTTGGTGGACCTCAATTCCCCAATGAAGAATTCAGTGTTCAGAATGGCTTTGGTAAGTCTGGCGTTATTACCGAAGCGAATAAATGCTATTTTTATTATCTCGAAATGATGGGTCGCCTATCATGTAACATGTTGCCGCTGCAAGGTCGTATTACTTCAGCCAGTTTGCCAACATTGTCACAGTATGGTAATGAGGCTCCGGGGTTCTACACCCCAGATTTCTATCCTTATCAGGTGAAGGGTAGTATTACCACGATGGGATAGTGACTGTCATATAAGATAAGAGGGCGCTTTTGCTCTCTTATCCATTTTTAAGGAGTTTCAATTGGTTAATAATAATAATCGCTTGAGTGGAGATCAAAGAGGTTTTGCCCATCTAGGTAATCACCCAGATTCTGTTAATTCTGAGGGCAAGTCCCAAAAAGCTACGGTTGAATATTTCTGGGTGGGGCTGGAAGTGGTCCAGAAGCGGAATATACGTAAGAAATTGGATGGGGAACTTGTGTATAATCCAGATCCTGAGAAGTGGAGTAGTCCTGTTTATCTTATTTTACAGCGCTCAATCACTATGCCACCGTTGGGAGAATCACTGTATCTCAATGAGTGGACTGCACGACGTTTACTGGAGCAAATGCCGGAGGGTTGTTTGTTGACTGCCGCGCAAGGTGGTCCTGCTATAGCCAGAGACATCAAAGAACAAATTGCTAATGGTGTAGATCTTCCTGATATTTCAAAGGGTGAGTATGGTTTGCAGAAGAGAACTGGTTTGCCTGATGGGGAAACTCTTGAAGAGATGTTTGGTAATTTGGACGATGAGGAGATACAAAGAATTCTCACAGATCGAGGAATCTCTATCATCAAAGAGAAGCCCGAAGAAAAACAAGTTGAAAAAGCTAAATAAAGTAAATTATGTAGTCTTTAATTAAGGAGAATAGTCGTGGCAGCTTTAACAGATATTACAAATGCGTCATATGACACTCAATGTGCTGCCGTCCCCACCTCGGTTGGAGGTGTGTTGACGAGAGTTTCAGATATTGATGCAGATCCGGTACAGTCCCCTAACAGTCATATTCCGTTCGAGTGTACAAGTGTTTCAGGAATCACTTTGTATATCTCTTACGATCAGATGATTGATACCAATGTTCGCAATAAGATTGTATTGGAAGCTCACGGGCAGCAAGGAATTCTAAAACAAGTTTTTGATTTCGTTGCCGCGTTGGATGTTTTTAACGATCACGGTGCATTTAACCCCTTCACTGTTGGTGATGATGGTTATATGGCATTTATGCGTCTTTTCCAGACAAATATTGTCCCTATTTTGAACTCTTTGCCGCTTGAGGCATGGACGGAAACTGCGCCTAATGCTGTGTTGTTAGCGGCGTTTGGTGAGGTATTCTCGGATCCAACGAACACTGTTACTAATAATACTGAACAGGAAGCAGTGTCTGCATTTATCTGGGACTGGGGTGATGGGTTTTATAGTGTTGAATGGCAACCGGCAGCAGCCTACTCTTACCCGGCAGCTGGGACTTTTACTACGCGACTCATTTGTGTGGGACCGTCCGGTATTTCGATAGCTTCTGGTGCAGCTAACGTAGTGTCATAAGGTAATTTGTCGATGGCGTGCTCTAAGTGCAAGAAGCGTAAGTTTCATACAGGTAGAGTCATTGAAATAGATCCGTTTTCTTCGATAGAAGGGGAGTCTATAGAGGCGCTGGATGAGAATTTATATCAAGTTCAATCCAGGATGCACACGGTAGTGTCAGTGAGTGACGGCCAGGATTTACGTTTCTTGCCAGGAGAACGGCTCAATTTAGTGGGAACTTTGTTATACGCGCTGTTGAATAGCGATCCAAAACTGTTTATATTCACGATAGGTGCAGAGAGAAGAAGTTTTTTATCTCTGCACCCTGTCTTTGAAGGAATTATTTGATGTTTTTTATTATGCTGGGGTTCATAAATTATTATCTACTTAGTCTTTTGTTGTTGGAAAACGGGGGAGTAGGCCCGCGTTTATTCTGCAAAAAAAGACGGGTTCTTTTTTATGACCCTGTGACAGAGGAACTCACTGAATGGCTGCTTACCTGGGTTGACTGTTTACGTAGAGTTTTTAATGTGTATGAAGTTCGTTTTATTAATGACGAAAAGCAAGACAAAATCAGTAAAGTGTGGTATGTTAGAGATAACCAGATGTCACAACTGTGGAATTGCCCTCTATGTTTAGGGTTTTGGACATCATTGGTACTAGCACTACTTATTGTTTATTCAAAAACCGACATACTTAATATTTTTTTTGAAACCGATACACTTAATACTTTTTTTGAAGCCGACATACTTAGTATTATTTCAAACCTTTTACTTATTACTCTGTCCTCTACTGGCGTAGGGGTTTTTTTGTATGACATAATTGCCCCGGAGGAAAAATAAATGTATCCTCCAAATCTCAATGAATTTTTTCCTGAGTATGGAACAACAGAACGAGAAGAACTGCTAAATACGTTACCGATGAATCTGGTTGATTTTTCACGTCGTTCTGATATGTATGCTCTGCTGTTTGGTATGCGGATAGGCTCTACCCGGACAAAGGATTCACATATAGACCCTATTGTGGCTAATTCTTGTCTGCGCCAGTCTGTCCTAGATTTGTTAGTGTCTGTTGCAGGAGAGACGGAGAACCTGGTTGGTTACTTGATGAGGGACCGTTATGTTACAGAAGAAGTCCCTTTCATTTTTGACAAAAAATTGGAGACAACTTTTGGTGGTGTAGAAACGATGAATGTCACCAGAACCTGGGAATCTGTTGCTGGTCTTGACGCGGTAATTGTTAATTATAAAACCGTAGATGATCCCACTGTGGAAGAGGATGCTAACAAGGCTTACGCTCATCTTCCTGTTTCGGAAGTTCCCAATCCAAGAAATATATGGATTAGGAAAGAAGTAGGGGATGGAGCGTTTGCTACGCCTGCTGGTGAGGAACCGCAGTGGGTGGCCAATGCTGGAGATCCTTATTGGAGAGTTCCTTTGGACACTGCTCCTACTAAATTTGTAACAGGGACAGTTATTTATACTCATGATCGTCAATATGTTTATTGTGATATAACGCCACCAACTTTGGCGGTTGGTGAAACATTAGCCCCAGTATACCCAGGGACAAATTTGATGATTCCCCTGGCTCGACCAGTTGATGTATTGCCAAATAACGATCACCGTTATTGGTTTTATGTGTATACCATGATTCTCCCAGACCTGTATTATGATACTGAAATCGATTTGGAAAATGCTTCTCCTGAATTTTGGAAGTTATTTCCTACAATAGAATTTAAGAAGTGGTACGAGACTACTGCGCCGATGACGGTTACAGTGACGATCGGCGATCAGGTGGACTCTTATGAATTCGATCCAGATTCCCCTACCACTGCGTCAATTAAGGCCGTATTGATCTCGTCTGAGAACGGTGTGTATCACTTTTCTGTGGACCCTTGTTTTACTTTTGAGGCTCATTGTGGGTATACCCCTACATCTGTGACAGCCACAATTCGTTATAAAGTGTCCCCCAGCCTTTTAGGGCAGCAGTATAAAAAGCAAATAAATCGTATTGTTCAGGCTATGTCTTACAAAGTTGCTGCTGAGATGCCTATGCTGTCCTGTGAGTGTTTGATCGAGACTGGATTTTTAGCAGAACAACGTCGAGAAACAGGTACGGTCCATAGGAATTTGTTCACCAATGTAGAGAAATTCAAAATAGGTTATTCTAATCGCATTGGAAATGACGCATATCATGATATAATGTCAACAATGCTTATCACGAGAACTGTCAAGCCTAAAATATAGTATAGATCGGAAGGAAATTTCATGGATGAGAATCAGGAGCTTATTAAAAAAGAAGAGATTGTTGAAGGCGACGAGGAATTAAAGGAATCTGAGCCAAGTGTTGATTACTCAGAATCTAAGATAAAGCCGCTACCCGTAGTGGGAAAAAAGAAAAATAAGGTGCAGAAATTTCCTAAGAAGACTGCCTTCACCCTTGTGCGGCGAGTAACCACAATCAGTACAAAAGCTGGAACCATTTTTGTCGTTGAAGATGAAGATGGTGTGGGTTATATCGCCCCAGGTGATGTTAAGTTTGTTCGTGGCCAGACTGAGTTGGATGTGTCCGGGTTAGACAAGGCTTACGATTGGGAAGATGAAATCGAAGCTATGCTCCCCAGCAGAGAAGTTATGATGCAGAATATTCGTCGTTCCTTCTGGATATCGGGCGGTTATGCAAAGGGAGAGGGCAGAAAATCGCGTCGTATGGATCAGGCGTGGCCTTATCGACCAGTGGAAGATGGTCTTATCGACCGGTAGAAGACTGACAGTTAAATTTAGTATTTATATACTTTCGCGTTTTTAGTTTAGGAGAAAATAAATATGGTTAACGTTAACAGTGTCCCTGCTGAGTGGGGACCACCAATTCACAGCCACGAAAGAATGTTGTGGCAAGAAGGCGCTAAAGGCGTGACTGATTACCCGATAGCACTGACCGGGCACGGTATCGGTACGGGTTCTCCAGAATTGTCAGAGGCCATTACATATACAACTACTACCCGCCGTAATGGTAGGGTTATTCCCATTATGAAAACGTTGCGTTCTGCTATTGAGATGGCAGTGACCTATGATTTCGGTATCCCTGCTGCAATCTGGACACCTGTCATGAATTCCAGTTTTCTGGGTTGCATTAGAACCTTCTTTTTAGAATATGTTTGCCCGGAAGATAGTGAATATGCCCATTTTATCATTCTCGAACGTGGGGCGATGACTCCAGCTATCGAAACTACCGATCTTATCATCAACGAAGAGACTGCTGAAGCGGTTCGTTGGACAACATCGGTGACGGTAGAACGTCGTTTGTGGGGTTGGGATATAGCCTATCGTCCTCAGTATGCTGCTGGTGGAACTATTGCCCTTAACGGTGTAGAGTTTATTGGTGATGATTGTCCTGGTTGCGATGATAATTTAGGATTGGATTTGTTCACTGTTGGTGGTGATGCTACTGCTGCTCCATTAATAGCCGTTACAGATGATCGTTTCGTATCAGTGACTACCCCGTCAGTAGGGTTAGCCACAGAGGTCGCTTATACTACATATAGTGATGGTGATTTATTGTTGACTTGTGTTGGTGATACTGCCGATCCATCAACGGCCACAGCGGCTAATGTCTACCGGTCTATTGATCGTGGTGAGAATTTTGTTGTTGTCCCCGATATTGATATTATCGTTTACGATTTTGTTAAAGTCGGCGATGATATTCTAGCTGTGGGTGTGACAACAGCAGGGGCAGCGGCTATTCAAATCAGTACCGATCAAGGTGGTACCTTTGCTGCCTTGACTCATGATGCACTACCGGCAGCAGAAGCCTTGTTATCAGGTGCTTATGATGAAGGTACATTGAAAGTTTACTTTGCTGGTGATTCTGGTATATTGCTGGCTGGTCGTCTATCTGTAACGGGCATCAATTTGACCGACATTACCTCTAATCTCAGTACACCCCCTTCGGTTATCAATGAAGTAGTGTCTCTTGACAAAGATAATTTGGTTGTTGTCGGGGCAGCTGGTGTAGTTGAGGAAAGTTGGGATGGTGGAGCTACTTTTACTGTGATTCCATTCCCCAATACAGATGCCATTGTTTGTGCCGATGGCAATAAGTATCGTCTGGTTATGGGGGCGGGTATCCTCATCTACGAGCGCTCTTTTTTGACGAAGAATGTCATCAAAGTTATTGCTTTAGAAGATGCTGCTGCTCTTACCGGTAACATTACCGATATTGCCATGAATGTTGAAGATGACTTCAATAGAATTGCAGTTTGCACGGATGATGGTGAAGTTGCAATGGGTATTCCACGTTATCCGAACGCTTAATCCATATCCAATTAATAAAAAAGACAGCCATAGGCTGTCTTTTTTTATTTAAGTGGTATATACTGTGGATATTATTCTACGAACATGATGAGGAAAATATGACAAAGAAACGCCAAAAGACTGAACAAAAAAAGGCTGAGACAACTGTAGATTATTTGATCGATACTAAGGTGGAGTTCCCCGATGATAAGA
>Ga0114923_10001446_pt1 | contig 16496 bp, 20 predicted proteins | sample SumtaG_FD_89578 | JGI IMG/M metagenome (GOLD analysis project Ga0114923, IMG submission 89578) | Deep subsurface microbial communities from Indian Ocean to uncover new lineages of life (NeLLi) - Sumatra_00157 metaG | ecosystem: Environmental > Aquatic > Marine > Oceanic > Sediment | place: near...
TCCCCATGTGGAATTAAAACAGCATCTCCTAGATAATCACCTTTTTTAACTTCATCTCCAACTTTAACCTGTAAGTTTGTTAAACCAGAATAATCCAAAGTAAATCCATCTCCTTTTATACCAATTACTTCTCCACTGCCTTCTGTTTCTCCAACATGAGTATATTCAACAACACCAGATTCAGAAGCATATATATTTGAATCTGGCTTTAATTCAAAATCTATTCCTGTGTGAGTACTTCCAGATTTAAGCTCTGCACAAAAAGGAATAAACCCCCAGTATTCTGTGCTGTAATCTTCTGCATCAAATGGAAGGGACAAAACAAGTTTATCTGGAAGTTCTCTTGTTAAGTATTCTTTATCTTCTGTGCATAATTCTTTTTCAGAAAAAGAACTAGAACTATTTATTCCTCCTTCTTCCTCTTCTTCTTTTGGCATAAATTGAGTAATGATTATTAATCCTGCAAATATAACAATAATACCCACAACAATCCCAATTACCACACCTTTTTTCATAATAGATACACAAAGATATATTATATAAGAGTTACGCCCACGCCGGGAATTGAACCCGGGTTATATCCGCGACAGGGATATGTCATAGCCATTAGACCACGTAGGCAATAATAGAATTTATTAGATTTAGTTTATAAATTTTCTTATTTTCTTTTAATTAATTTAATCAAACTATAAACAACACAGATTATAAAATAAATAGGAATCACAACATTTGCAATAAGAAAAAACACTGCCTCTTCAAATTCTATGCCTAAAACTCCAAGAGAAAAAGCATAAATCAAATTATGAATAACTACTGCACCAATCCAACTTATTAAAATAATTCCTACTTTTTTCCAACTCAATAAAAATAAATTTGTTTTCTTTGATTTCTTAAATTTTACTTTTTTAATTACAATAGTATAAAAGAATGAAAATAATAAATATGCTGGAATTCCATATGACAAAGTGTTAAATACGATATCATATATTCCTAATGGTTCAAAAATAGGTCTGATTGTTATGTGCCTAAAAAAGAAAACCATTATAAAAATTAACGCAGATATAACAAACCTTTTCCAAGTTAATAAAAAATATTTATTCAAACCTTTTTTCTTTTTATTTTTCATTTTTTCTAATAACCTTTTTTCCACCCATATATTTCCATAAAACTTTTGGAATTTTGATACTCCCATCCTTTTGTTGATTATTTTCCATTAATGCAATTAATACTCTTGATGTTGCAATAACAGTGTTATTTAGAGTATGAGCAAAATATCTTTTACCTCTATCTTCAATTTTGATGTTCAATCTTCTTGCTTGAGCTTCTTCCATATTTGTTAAGGAGCCAATCTCATAATATTTTTTTTGTTTTGGACTCCATGCTTCTAAATCGCATGATTTTGCCTTTAAATCAGCTAAATCTCCAGAACAGATTTCCAAAATCCTGACAGGAATTTCCAATGCCTTGAAAATATTAATAGAATAAGATAACATTTTTTCATACCACTTATAAGATTCATCAGGTTCACAGACAACAATCATTTCCTGTTTATTGAACTGATGCGTTCTAAAAAGCCCTTTTTCTTCAATTCCATGACTTCCAATTTCTTTTCTAAAACACATACTATATGCTGTTTGTTTTATGGGAAGGCTATTCTTTTTAATTATTTTATTTATAAATTGCCCAATTAATGGATGTTCAGAAGTTGCAATTAAATACAAATCCTCTCCTTCAATTTTATAAGCCATTGCTTGAATTTCTTTGTTTGAATAAACTCCGTTAAGTATTTTTTTGTTTATTGCTAAAGGAGGTTCAACATATTCAAAATCTTGTTTAATCATATAATCTCTTGCGAAGTTGATTAATGCCATATCCAACAAAGCTAAATCTCCTTTAAGATAATAAAACCCTTTTCCAGAAACTTTTGCAGAAATATCAAAATCAAGAATTTCTAATTTTTCTCCAAGTTCTATATGGTTTTTTACAGGAAAACTAAATTTTTTTAATTTGCCGATTTTTTTAATTTCAATATTGTGAGAAGAATCTTTACCTCTTGGAACAGATTTATGTATAATATTTGGAATCTTATACAAGTTTTCTCTTATTTCTTCTTTGAGTTTTCTTGTTTTTTCTTCAATTTTTGCTATTTTTTCAGGAATTTTTTTGGCCTTTTTGATTAATTCGGCTTTTTTGATTTTTGATTTTTTTACTTTATTAATTTCATGAGAAATTTTATTTCTTTGACTTCTTAAGTTATCAACTTCATATTTTAATTTTCTCCATTCTTCATCAAACTTTTTTATTTTATCTACTATGGGAATCTTTTCGTCCTGAAATTTCCTTTTTAAATTTTCTTTGACTAATTTGGGATTTTCTCTAATTAGTTTTATATCAATCATAAAAAAATAAAAGAAACATTATATTTAAACCTTATTAACCAATATTAATAAATTAATTTTTATAATGAAATATTTATAAAGAATAATCTCTAAATTAGTTTATGGCAGAGGTGGTTAATGGTTTTAGTACAGGAGTCTTGGAAATATATAACGCTTTTTTAGCAGTTCTTCCACCAAGAGCCCAGGCATTTATTAATTTGTTCTTACTTGTTTGTTTAGTGGTTGTTTATTCTGTTTTTATTTGGAAATTTTATAGATTTATTTCTACGAAAAATCTTCTTGGATTAAATTTGAATAAATATAATAAATCAAAGAATCCATTTTTTGAAAAATTATTTGCAGGATTCCTTTATTTTGTAGAATATATTATAATTTTACCATTTTTAATTTTCTTTTGGTTCTCGATATTTACTATTTTTTTAATTTTCCTAACAGAAGATTTGAGTGTTAGCACTGTTTTGATTATTTCTGCAACAATAATAGCTTCTATAAGAGTTAGTTCTTATATCCCGAAATATGGGGAAAACCTGTCAAGAGAATTAGCAAAACTTTTACCTTTCACTTTATTGGCAGTTTCATTACTTAGTCTAAGTTTCTTTGATATGGGAAGAATATTTAGCCATATTCAAGAATTACCTGGATTTTTTGAACAAATAACCACTTACTTAATATTTATAATAGCTTTTGAAATTATTTTAAGATTCTTTGATTTTATTTTTTCTCTTTTTGAATTAGAAGAAGTTCCTGTTCAGGAACAAGAAACAACAGAACAAAATGTTGATAATTCAGAAGCTCAATAAATTATTTAGTCACAATTTCCAAAGCATCTCTGTGTTTTAAGATATAATTTTTTCCTAAAGCTCTCTTTGTCCTTGCATCTATTGCTTTAATGAAATTATCTCCAAAATCAGTATGCAAAAAATAAGCAAAGTCAAGGGCAGTACTTCCTTCTGGAAGCAAAAAACAATCTGGGAGGATATTTCCTTTGCTATCTGCTAATTTTGTTGCTCCTGCAGGAAATACAGCAATATATTTTAATAAATCAAAAATCGCATAATTAAGAACAGCTTGAACTCCAGTTCCAACATCAAACTTTTCTAAAACCTTTTTTTTAATTTTGTCCAAAGCATATTTTTGTTTTTCATTTAAATTTCCAATTAATGTAAAATCTTTTTCACCAGGAATATATTCAATTAATTTTGATTTTGCTGCCTCTTTTAAGGCAAGTTCAGAATCTGCAGAGCATGGAATGATAATCAAATCAGGGAATTTTTCTTTTAATTTTTTATAATTTTCTTCTCCTTTTTCAGTATCGCTTTTATTTGCAGCAATAATCATTGGTTTGCTTTCTTTTCTTAATGCAGATGCAAATTCAATTACTTGTTCTTTATTCCAAAGATTAGGCTTTTTTGGGAGATTTAATTTTAATAAGATAGTTTTAACCTGGAAATCTTTTACTTTTAAACCAGAAAATTGTTTTGCAACAGCTTCTGCAAAATTAGAATTTTCTAATGCTGTTTTTCTTACAAATGTTTTCCAAACTTTCATTAAAATGTTATAATACCACTTGTTCAATTCCTCCTCTAAAAAATTAATGTCATTACAACAATCATAATCTTTTACTGGCTTTCCCTCTACATTTGTTGTACCAGATACATCTATGATGTGAATAAAAACATCTGCCTGCCTTAATTCATCTAAAAACTGATTTCCTAAACCTTTGCCTTCACTTGCTCCAGGAACTAAACCAGCGACGTCCATTAATTCAACAGGAATAAATCTTTGATGTTTAAAACAAAATCCATGACTTGGGGAGCATTGTGTATTAAATTCCTTGTCAATACATTCAATTTTTACATAACCAATACCATGATTTGCTTTTATAGTTGTAAATGGATAAGAAGCAATTTCAACTTCTGCTAAAGTCACTGCTTTAAAGAAAGTTGATTTTCCTACATTTGGACGACCTACTAATCCTATTAACATGATTGTAATTTGGGATAGAGTTATTTAAAATTATCTTAGATAGTTGATTCTCAAAAAGTATAACCGAAAAGTAGGAACTTATTTTCAAAAGCTTTAAAAGATAATTTTTCTTTAATACAAAATGGAAGACGAAAATAAATCAGAAGATACTGAAACAAAACCTGAAGAAGAGGAAAAATCAGAAGATACTGAAACAAAACCTGAAGAAGAATCTTCAGAAGCAGAATAGGATTTTGAATAATTCAATTTAGTTTAATTTACTTTTTCTTTTATTTTATTTTTTTATTAGCCAAAAATTTATATAACTTCGAAATAAAATGTTATTATGGGATGGAAAATATTCTTTAGTTTTAGTTTTATTTTATTTGTAATTTTTTTGCTTATTTTTTATTGGTTTGTTCCGTTTAAAACAGCAGATTTTGGTACAATGTCTGGAGATTCTAATTTTAGTTTAAATAATTTTGAATTAGAGAATATGCAGTTTTATCCTAATATGAGATTTCCAAATTCAGAAATTTCTTACCAGATTGATGATTGCACACTACAGAAAGAAGATGATATGGAAAGGGCATTTGAAATAATTTCAAATATTAGTTTTTTGAATTTTTATCCTGTAAATTATAATGAAGAAATTTCTATAACATGTGATAGTAAAAATAAGATTGAGGGAGGAATGTTTATAGCAGGTGAAGGGGGACCGACTAATATAACAAAAACAGATAAGTTTAATGTTATTTTGCATGGAAAAATTTTATTAATAAGAGAATCTAAATGCGAAAATCCGAATGTTGCAATACATGAACTTTTGCATGTTCTTGGATTTGATCATTCAAACAATAAGAATAATATTATGTATAACATAAGCAAATGTGGTCAGACTATAGGTTCTGATATGATTGAATTAATAAACAAACTTTATTCATTTCCAAGTTATCCTGACCTTTCTTTTGAAAATGTATCTGCCTTTATTCATGGAAGATATTTAGATGCAAATATTAGTATAAGAAATAACGGGCTTAAGGATTCTGAAAATACTAAAATAATGATATATGCCGACGGTAAATTTGTAGAAGAAATTGATTTAGAACGTCTTGAAATAGGATATGGAAGAACAATAATACTGCGAAATATTTGGGTTTCAAAAATGGATGTTCATGAATTGGAATTTTTTATAGATTCTAATTTTAATGAATTAGAAAAAAATAACAATAGAATTATTTTAAATGTAAAAAATTAAAGAAGGTTAGTCATCAAGTTCTAAGTCATCAATTGTCTGATCTAAGAACTCATCTTCTTCATCAGGGATTGAATCTTCCTCCATTTTGGTTTCCAACCTCATTTTCTGTTGTTTTTTAAAGAAAAAATTAGTTTTTAAATATTTCTATATCAAAAAATAATAATCATATTTTAACTTTGAAAATTTTTTAAAAATATCCTTCCACACAACTCCTGACCTCGCACGAAGTTTATTTTAGATTATACTTCTACCACGAAATCACTCGGAATCGAAAGTTCGATTATGGAAAATATCCCTCCACCCAGAATCGAACTGGGACACGTCGGGCTACAGCCAACTGCTCTACCACTAAGCTATAGAGGGTAAAATAAAGAATTCTATTGTCTTTTTAAGCTTTTTGAGAGGATTAAATATTTTTTAAAAATAATTATTTTTTATCAGGAAACCTAAGATGATTAATTCTATAATCTATTTCATTAACTAACTGGTTGATTTTTGTTTTATATTTTTTATGAGTGCTTTCTATAAGTTCTTGCTCACTATGATAAGGACTTCCTCGTCCGTCCAATGAACACAATTCTCTTCTTAAGTTTAATTCATTATTAACTAAAGTTTTGATTAATCCTCCAAAACTCATGCCATCAATTTTTTCTTTAGTGTAAGAATTAGCATCCATTTAATTCTTAATTGAGAGCTATTTATAAAAACTGTTATGATAAAATATATATTTTAATCCTCAATATCTCCTTTTCTTTGTTCTGCTATAAAAAAGGTTCTATTTGATGTAGTTTCACTAATTTTTCCATCTTTTTCATATACTGCTGTTGCTGATGGCAATGCAAATCTTCCAAGTATGCCCACTTTTGAATAAATTATGTATGAAAGCATTCTTGTTTCCCCTTCTTCAAGTTTTTCAAATGTCCATTCAATTCTTCTATTTTTTTCATTTATTCTTGTGGGTTTTTCTCCGCCAAACCTTTCATAAATTTTAACTAACATTGGAAGTTTGTCTATAATGCTTACTCTTTCAACATATTTTTTAGCATGTACAAGAATTGAAACTTTAAGTGCAAATTCTCCTCCTTTGGCTTTTACAAAAGAAACTTTTTTTCTTAAACTTAGATTTGTTTTAGAGTATTGTTTTGTTAAAACAACTATCACAATAATAAAAAGTATTACTAATAAAGGTAAAAGCCAATTAGTTTTCACAATAATTTCTAGTGTTTCACCGGGCTTTATTTTTGTACTCCATGTATAATACACCGTTAAACCATCTCTTTCAACAATGTCTGGTTGGGGGCTAAAACTTGTAAACAATCTTGATAAAATATTCTTTTTTAATACTGTTTCTGAATCAACCAAAACATTGCCTTCATTTGTTTTTTCTATTATTTGTGTGTTGATAATAAAGCCATAATGTTTTTTTGTGGTTGTTAAAACATTTTTCTCTATAAATTTAATTATCCCCTCTATCTCTGTTTTTTGGTCTTGCACATCAATTTCTGCTTTTAAGGTATAAAATCCAGCCATTAACTTTTTAAAATCTTCTTTATTTAATTGTATACTAAATTCTTTTTTTTCATTTGCTTTTAAAGAAAAATTTCTCTTAAAATTGAAAAATGCAGAATTAAATTCAGCTTTGATTTCATCGAATTCAAAATTTACCTTATTATGCACATAAATTTTAATCGAATTTGATTCAGGGTCAACTTCTCCAGAGCCAATTTCAAAAGCATCCTTTAAATCTATTATTTTAAATGTTAATTGTTCTTCTTCTAAATCTAATGGGTTTTGCCCTTGTATAAAATACCTAAGAGTATAGAATCCTCTATGTTTAATCCCTTCTATAGGGAAAATTTTTATTTGTACATCTTTGGTTTGTCCTTTGCTTAAGAAAATTTTTTCTGTTGGAAGCATTTCAAACCCAATAGAATTATAAAATTGAAAACTATCTGAGGCATCAAGATTAGTTATTTTTAAATTAAAAACAACAGCATTTTTTAATTCAGCAATCATCACTTCATTTGAACTTTGTTTTTCAATATCCAAATTTAGTGCTAAAACTGATGGAAAAATCAGTAAACAAAGAATTATTGGAACTAATATTTTTTTCATGAAAAGGATAGAAGCAGATTCTATTTAAAAGTTTTGTTAATAGAAAAGAATCTTTATTTCTTTCCTTCTAAATCTAAATATGCTTTAGATTGGGATAAAAATTCGTCGCAATCTCCAATTATCTTTTCTTCCATTTGCTCTATTCTAGAAGTTATTACCCATTTTTCATAAATACTTCTTAAAAATTTACGAAAATAGCTTCTTTCAAATTTTCCTTCATAATCTTTTACAAGAATTCCCTTAATTTTTATTTCAACAGAACCTTGATTTGTTTTTACTTTTCTATCATCCTGTGTTAATTCTACTTTGGTCAAACCGAGCACTTTAAAGGCAATTTTTGATTCAAATTTAAAATAATCAGTAATTTTTCTTGTTCCAGTCCACTCAACATCTATATTTTTTGAATCTTCACTTAACTTTTCTACATATTTATCTTCAGAGATAATTAAACCAGTTTCTTCTGTAAGCCAATCATAACAAAATCTGTAAAAATCCTCGAATAAAAAAATTCCGCTGTATTTTATTTTGCTTGAAAATATAATGTCTTCTTCTGTCATATGTTTACCTCATATATAGAATAAAATCTTTATTTAAATATTTAACTAAATGTTGGCAGTTTATTTATTCTAAGAAAAATTGTATAAATATTTGTGACTAGATTAAATTTTGACAACTTTCACAAATAGACATACCATCTGTTTTCAATAGAATATCTTGTTTTCCACATTGTTCACAAATTCCTTCATGTGCAGATTTCCTCTCTTTTGCCTTTTTTATTCTTTTTAATTTTTTGGTTTCTTCTCTAATTTTTGCAAATTCATCCAATTCTGGATAGACTTCTGGATGGAAATTTAGAATGTCTTTTACAGTAATAATTCCTACAAGCTCTTTATTATGAATAACCGGAAGCCTGTTGAATCGCAATTTTTTCATTTTTTGTATAGCTTCTTTAATAGTAAAAGAGGGTTTTATTGTTGCTATTTTTTTTGGAGAAATATCAATTGCCTTAATTTCTGCTAAACCTTTTTTTGATTTTTTTATTAGAGCCCACAAAATATCTTGTTCATCAATAAATCCTACGAGTTTTTTATTCATCACAAGGAGCAGACTTCCCACCCTTTTTCTTACCATCTTTTTAGCGCATTCTAAGAGATTTGTATCTTGTTTAATAATGATTGGTTCTCTTGTCATTATGTCTGCAACCAGTATTTCTTTCATAAGTATAATAAAGAGCTTTTATTTATAAATTTTATGTAAATTTTTTTTATGTTTCTATTACAACAATCTTTAAATAATTAAATTTTGAAAGGCATATATGACTGAAAAGCCTTTTGTGTTGATGCCTGAAGATATCCAGAGAATCATTGGGAAAGATGCTCAAAGAAATAATATCTTGGCTGCAAAAATGGTTGCAGACATGGTAAAAACCACTTTAGGTCCAAAAGGCATGGACAAAATGCTTGTTTCTCCAACAAATGACATTATTGTTACTAATGATGGGGTTACTATTTTGGATGAAATGCAAATTGAACATCCTGCGGCAAGAATGATGGTTGAGATTGCTAAAACACAGGAAAGTGAAGTTGGTGATGGAACAACAACTGCAGTTATGATAGCAGGTAAACTTTTGGAAAATGCCGAGAGACTTTTAGATAAAAAAATTCACCCGACTGTTATTACAAAAGGTTATAAAATTGCAACTGAAAAAACCCAAGAGATTTTAAATGAAATATCTCTTAAAATAATGCCTGAAAATGAAGATATTTTAAAACAAATTGCTATGACTGCTATGACTGGGAAGAGTGCAGAAGGTTCAAAAGAAAAATTTTCTGAAATTATTGTAAGAGCAGTAAAACAAGTCGAAGATAATGGAAAAATTAACTTGAATGATATTAAAATAGAAAAATCGAGGGGTGATGGCATTAATGATACTGAGTTGATTTCTGGAATTGTTTTAGATAAGGAAAAAGTTTCAGGAGATATGCCTTCAGAGATTCATGGAGCAAAAATTGCTTTACTTGATTTTCCTTTGGAATTGAAAAATCCAGAAATAGATACGAAAATTTCAATCTCTTCTCCAGAACAATTACAGAATTTTATTGATCAAGAGGAAAAGACAATAAGAGAAATGGTTGAGAAAATAAAAATGTCTGGGGCAAATGTAATTTTTTGCCAAAAAGGTATAGACGACTTTGCGCAATATTTACTATCTAAATCAGGAATTTATGCTTGTAGAAGAGTTGCAAGAAGTGATTTGGAAAAAATATCTAAGGCTACACGGGGAAAAATTGTCAGCAATCTTGGAGAACTTACTCCTTTTGAGTTGGGAGATGCTCAACTAGTGGAAGAAGTAACACATGGTGAGGATAATTTGACATATATTAGGGGATGCCAAAATCCTAAAGCATTAACAATTTTAATTCGTGGCGGGACAGAGCATGTTATGGATGAAACTGAAAGAGCTTTGAAAGATGGGCTTGGGGATGTAATTTGTTCTTTGAAGTCTGGATTGGTTGTTCCTGGAGGCGGTGCTATTGAAATTGAATTAGCAAGGAGGCTTAGGGAATTTGGACAATCATTAAGTGGGAGAGAACAACTTGCTGTCGAAGAATTTGCCTCAGCTTTGGAATTTATCCCTACAACTCTTGCAGAAAATGCAGGGATGGATCCAATAGATGTTTTAACAGAATTAAAATCAAGGCATGATTCTGGAGAAAAAAATTTTGGCTTAAATTTGTTGAGCAATAAAATTGAGAATGTTTTAGAAGCTAAAATTATCGAGCCATATCAAATAAAAAGCCAGGCAATAAATTCTGCAAGTGAGGTTGCTATTATGATTTTAAGAATAGATGATGTTATTGCTAGTTCTGGGAAAAATAGTGGTGGAATGAATTATGCAGGAGGAATGCCTCCTGGAATTGGTGGAGAGTATTGAAGTTTAAAGTTTTAGTAATTCCCGAATATTTTTATCACGTATCTTATCACATTTTTCTTTTAAATTAATTCCAATTCCTTCTCGGAATTTTATATTGTTGTTTTCACAAAAAGTTAAGAATTCATCAACTTTTTCTTTTGGACCTTGATAGATATGAAGATGAGTTTCGTTTTTAGATGAAGGATATAAAATTATTCTATCCAAATGATTTCCCCTATCCCAAAAACCTTTTTTAGTGTTATATTTATCAACTTTTTGAAAATTATCTTTTAGTAAAGTTCGAATATTCTGTTCTGTATCTCCACATAACTTGTTCCTCCCTCTAATACACTTCAAGAACTATTGTTGTTAAATGTTTGTTGTTATTATAAAAGATTTGCATATTATTCATATTAAGGAAATGATTATTGGTTATAAAGATTATCACAATTTTAACTTAGAACAGCATATAAAACACAGGCAAGTATTACGATAGATGTAAGGAGATTTTTCCAATTAAGTTTTTCTTTTAAGAATTTCCATGCCAAAATATATATGAATACAGGTCCAAGCATTATAATTAGGGTTGTAAAAATAACTCCAAGATTTAAGTAACCCCAATAAATCACGATTCTATAAACTGCCCATATTGCTCCTGTAATCAAAATTATCCATATAGATTTTTTATCTAATAATTTGAATTTGGGTCTAAACATAATTAAACTTAGTAGAAAAATTGTGGAGCATCTCAAAAAATAAAAAGTTATTGGAGAATAAAAATCAAGTATAAGCCGAGAAACAACTAATTCAAGTGCAAAAAAGAAACTTCCGAGAATTGCTGCTATAAAATATTTATTAAAAGATAGATGGTCTTTTTTTACATGTGAAATTATTAATGCAAATGCAGCGATGAAAGCAGGAATAATTACCTTAAGATTTTTATCATAAAGTTCTCCAACAAAAAAACTAAATAAAATTGCAAGTAAAATTACAAATAATGGCTCTAAAATTCTTGCTGGTTCTATATTAGTAATTTTTTCCCATTTTAAAGAATAAAAAACAAAAAGATTTGCGATTATTGATGAAACAATTACTACCACAAAAATTAAAATATTTTTTAATTCAAGAGCTTGACTATCCATTTTCCAGAAGAAATAGATAAATGGAATCATGGCTAAAACAATAGCAAGAAATACTGCTGTTTGATAAAGTTTTGTGCTAATATGTTTTTTTCTTAAAACTGTTTTTTCTAAGATGGTTCCTGCTGCCAATGCTAATGCGCCTAAAATTGGGATATACATTTTTTACCTCTTTTTATTAATTAAATATGGAAAATACCTTTAAAAGAATTATGATATGGGTTTTAAGAAAAAAACATAACTTTTATAATATTGAATGCTATTTTAAGAAAATGGTAAAGAATAATGAAAAAATGAAAGATGGTAAGAAAGAAATAAGAGAGGCAAAAAGGGCGGTTAAAAAAGCAAAAAAAGAGATAAGAGAAGCAGAGGAAACAACAGAAAAAGCACAGGAAGAAGTTGTTGAAGCTACAGATGTGACAAAAGGAAAACAAAAGAAAAAATTTACAGCTGCTGCAAGAGATTTAGAAAAAGCAGTTTACTCTGCAGCAGAATCTTGCGAATCTACAGAAGAAGCAGATTTTAAAATGAAAAATTCAGAAAAATAAAAATGCGCGAGCCGGGAGTTGAACCCGGGTCACCTCGTTGGCAACGAGATATACTAACCACTATACTACTCACGCTTGATATGAGGATAGAATTCTTAGTTTAAAAAATTAAAGGAAAATGGTCCCACGAGGAGTCGAACCTCGGTTCCTTCGGTGTAAACGAAGAGTCTTAACCGCTGGACTATAGGACCATACTAAACTATTACCTTTTTTTCTTAAAAAACTTTCTATTTTGTTTATTAATCATAACATTTATAAGTACTATGCTTTTTTTGTCACTATGAAATCAAATGACAATCATGAGCAAAATATTCCAGAAATGAATATTAATGGGAAATATAAAAAATCAATAATTCCAGAAAATCCAGAGAAGATACAAAAAAATATAGAAAAAACAAAAAAATCTCTTGAAAAATTAAAAACTTTTGTAATTAAAAAATATTCTTATACCAAATCATTAAGTGTTTTGCCTCCAATGTCTGTTAAGAATTTTATAGAAGAAGAAGAAATTCCCAAGGAAACTGAAAAATATATTCAACTTTATATGATTATCCCTGAAGAAAAAATCAAGGAAGTTCCAAAAATAAAACAGGAACTGATTAAACAAATTGACTCTTTAAAACAAATGGGAGATCAGAAAATATGGCTTCAGATTAAAAGTCCGGTGGATGTCTGGGAAAATTGTTTGGATAGCAAATTTGATTTAACTAGCGCAATTGCAATGTCTTTTCCTCTTTATGACAAAGGAATTTTGGGAGCATTGAGGGTGGCTGAAATTCATAAATCATTAGTCTTACAAAAATTTGAAAAATATGTTGTTAGTTATGTTCTTGGTGGAAGTTTGGTGAGGGGAGATGCAGTTAAGACATCTGATGTTGATGTTTTTGTTATTATTAATGATACTGATGTAAAACGTATGCCAAGACTGGAATTAAAAGAAAGACTTAGAGGAATAATTTATCAATATGTTGCTGAAGCTTCTGCTTTGGCAGGTGTTAAGAATAAGCTTGAACCCCAGATTTATCTTTTAACTGACTTTTGGGAATCTGTTAAAGATGCTCATCCAGTTATTTTTACTTTTATTCGGGATGGAATTCCAATTTATGATAGAGGAACATTTATGCCATGGAAATCTTTATTGAAAATGGGTAAATTAAAACCTTCTCCAGAAGCTATTGATATGTTTATGTCTCTTGGGGATAAAACAGTAAAAAGGGCAAAAATGGCTATGCTTGATATAGTTGTTCAGGATATTTTTTGGGGAGTTATAACACCGAGCCAGGCACTTTTAATGTTATATGGTTTGCCTCCACCGAATGTTTATGAGACAGTTAAGGAAATGAAAAGAATATTTGTTGATAAAGAAAAAATGCTAGAAAAAAAATATTTAGATATATTAGAGGAAATTGCAATTAAATATTATAAAGGATATGAGCATGAGAAAATTAAAGAAGTTTCAGGAAAAGAAATTGATAAACTTTTGAAGGATATGGAACTTTATCTAAAACGTCTTAAAGAATTAAGAGAACAAATTGAAAAAAGAACAGGAGAAAAAACAATAGAGCAAATATATCAGGATACCTTTAAACTTTTGAAAACAATATTTGGAAATAAATCACAGGAAAAGGTTATTGAAGAATTTGAAAAGAAAATAATTAAAAAAGGAAAATTACCCCCTCAATCTTTAAGAATATTAAAAAATCTTGTTAGTGCAAGAGCTGATGTTAAAAAGGGAAAATTAAATCTTCATAAAGTTGATGAAGCAAGGAAAAATACTGCAATTTTAATTAATGATTTAATAGAATATAATCAAAGATGTGAATTAATGAATAATAAGGAGAAAAAATAGAATGAAACAAGTTCATAAAATAATTTTGCAGATGGTCGGAGAATTAGAGCGATATCAAGCAACTCCTGAAAAAAGATTCAAAACAGAAAAGAATTTCAGAACTGCTTGTGATAATGGAAGTCGCCTTTTAGATATATTAGGAGAGCGAAAGGTAAGAAGAGGAGATTTATTATGCAATAGTTTAGAATGTCAAAGATTTGTTCATGCGCTAAAAACATTAGATTTAGAAGCTAATCAAGAACAGATAGACAAAGAAATTGTAAAAATGGCTTATCAAACAGTCCGTAAATACACCCCACAAATATTACAAGAACTTATAGAATATTATCTTCTTTGTGGTCCTGATAATGAGAAATATATTTAAAGCAACTTTTAAAATATTATACAAATTAAATACTAAAAATTAAAATGAAAGCAAAAGTTATTCAATTTAGGCGAGGAAGAAAGACTATTCATGAAAGGCATTTTTTGATAGAGATAGAAGGAGTTGCAACAAGAAAAGAAGCTGAAAAGTTTGCGGGCAAGGATGTTGAATGGAAATCTCCTGCCGGCAAAATAATCAAAGGAAAAATTTCATCTGCGCATGGAAATAAGGGGGTTGTAAGAGCAATTTTTGAGAAAGGTCTTCCTGGTCAAGCAGTTACAACAGGAGTTGAGATAAAATGAGTGATATTGCAGAAATAGTTAAAGAAGAAAAAAAAATAATAAAAAGTTTTCCGATTGTTTTAGTTACGAATATAAAAAGAAACAAAGGACGTGAAATTTTTTTGAATGAGTTAGAGGATGATTTGTATTATTTGAAAATTGAAAAAACTCCAACATTTAGAATTAAATATATTTCTGCTCTTACTAAAGAAGAAATAGCAAATGAATTATTATATCATAAAGAATTAAATCCTTGTAATACACCAAGAGTTTGTGTGGTTCCAATAAGGAGGAATAAATAATGGCGGGATTAAGAAAAGCATCAGCATATTCTAAAAAGAAAGTTGTACCTTATACAAGAGTCAGCAAAAAGAGACAAAAGTCTTTTATTAAGACTGTTCCACAGCAGAAAATTGTTAAATTTACAATGGGTAAGGAACCACTTTTTAATAATGGAAAACTTGCGCATTGTTTAACATTAATTGCAACTGAAAAAGTTCAAATTAGACATAATGCTTTTGAAGCGTGCAGACAATTCATAAATAAAAAATTAGATAAAGAACTTTCTGGACAATATTTGTTTAAAGTTATACCATTTCCTCACCATATTCAAAGAGAAAATAGAATGCTTACTACTCCTGGAGCAGATAGGATGCAAACAGGTATGCAATTAGCATATGGAAAAGCTGTTGGAAAGGCAGCAATTCTGAAACCTAATGGCAGAATTTTTTTTGTTGCTGTTGCAAATCCAAGAGCAGTATCTGTTGCAAGAAAAATTTTGAAACAGGTAAAATCAAAGGTTCCGTGCAAGACAAAGGTTTTATATGAAGATAAAAGTAAGAAGTGATATTAATTATTATTTAACAATTTTTACATCTAATTCATTGTATTGAGCAGTCCCATCATTTCCTTTAAAATAAGCAGTTATTGTATAATTTCCAGGACCGTTTTCATGTATTCTATCCATAAAATCTCCGTTTGGAATAATTTCAGACAATCCTGTCAAATGTCTAATTTCATCACAATCTTGGTATCGATTTGGATAAGACCTTTCTGTTTTTCCTATACATACTCCTTTGTACCATGACTCAAAAGTAATCACTCCAGGTTTATCTGATATAAAACAAATTTCCATTTTTTCTCTGTCTAAATTAAAAACTTTTTTCCCTAATCCAGAAAGTTCATTTTTTTCTATAATTTTATTGTGATTAGCATCATTCCAATTATTGTAAATAAGAAACTCTCCAAGATTTTTTTGGTTTTGTTGCGGTTGTTGGATTGTTTGTTGTGTGTTTTGACCATAATCTACAAAAAAATTAATAGTTCTTGTGGGAATTAATTTTCCATCAACAAGCCATTCAAGAGTATATTCTTTTATTCCTTTATTTTTATTTGATTTATTAAGATTAAGACGTGTCCATCTAGACTCACCATTTGATTGTAATCTATTTCCATTATGTATTTTTATTATCTCTCCTGTTTTAGTTTCTGTAATTTTTGAAGTAATTAGATTCCCTTTTGCATTACTCCAAAGAGAACCACAGAGGATTTTAATTTGCTCTTCACATTTAAAATAATTACTTAACTTAATTAATTCATTTTTTCCAATATACCCGTCTCCATTTAAATCCTTAAATCCACTACAAGTAAAGCTAAGGGGAGGA
>Ga0114923_10001448_pt1 | contig 16484 bp, 6 predicted proteins | sample SumtaG_FD_89578 | JGI IMG/M metagenome (GOLD analysis project Ga0114923, IMG submission 89578) | Deep subsurface microbial communities from Indian Ocean to uncover new lineages of life (NeLLi) - Sumatra_00157 metaG | ecosystem: Environmental > Aquatic > Marine > Oceanic > Sediment | place: near...
ACAGGATCACGATGACACCCTCGCAACAGGCTGCGACGAGTGCCACTCCATGCCCACCATCGCCCCGGCCTCGACCCATATCAACGGGACGTACAACACAGACACATCCAGCGACACCGACCGTGTCATCAGCAGGACGGGCATGACCTGGACCGATGGAAACACCAATACAGGTACCTGTACAGGCACCGGCGGCCTTACCGGTTGTCACACTGACAGCGGAAACTGGACGCGCAAGTGGTCTACAGCCGCTGACTCAACGAATTCGGCTGTCGGCGACGACCGCTGTGACGTGTGCCACGGTGATAACTCCGGCACCGATACCTCCTGGAACGTCGGCGTGGTGGACCACGTGTCTGACCAGGAAGACCCGGATGCCGTTGCCAACGAGATCATCGGTAACCACACGGCAGGTTCAGTGTGCGGCAAGTGTCACGGTATCGGCGCCACCGGTGAGAACGATACCTATGTGTGGGGTTCTCAGCATGAAGACGGCGCCCTTGAGATGAACGGCCCTGATGCACCGGAGACAGGCGCTGGTTATGACGATGCAGGCGGCTGTTCGGCGGCTTGTCACCCGCAGACCTACACCATGCCGGTCAGTCCCGCTTTCGGAACTACCTTCAGCGATTACGGTGGCGGCTCATGTGATACTTGCCACGGTGGTTCCGGTTCCTACTGGCCCACTGGCGCCTCGACCTCATCCGATGACGGCGGGATCTCCACAGGCGATCCTGGCCGCCACAACATCCACCGCTTGCGACTTGAGTCCAAGCTGGGCTATTCGGTGGCAACGACCAATGACACCAACCAGCAGACCATGTGTGCTTACTGTCACACTATCGGCGACGGCGACCACCCGGGGACAGATACCAGGGCTGAGTTTGCCACAGTACAGCACATGACAGGCGCTGCTGATGGTAACGCTTCATTCGATAGTGGTACAGACGAGTGTTCCAACGTTGACTGCCACAACAGCAAGACAGTGTCTGGGACCTACACCTGGTACAACACCGGCACTTCCACCTGCACAATGTGCCACTCCACCGCTGCGGCAGGCGGTGGGACACTCAACCCCAACTCGGGATTACATCTTCTGGATGGTTCCACACCAACGGTTACCCTTGCCATTGGCCGCCACGATGACACTCTGACTGCCTGTACGACTTGCCACAGCAATCTGCCGGTCGTCGCGCCTGCATCGACTCACATCAACAATGTGAACAACAGCGGCAATGGCGACACAACCGAGATGGGTCTGTTCGCCTCTTACAACCAGACGGCCGACAATACAGGTACCTGTTCCGGTACCGGCGTTGACGATGCCGCCGGCTGCCACGGAGCTTACGCTACAAGCAACGGTGATGACGGAACCTGGGCGCGCAAATGGGATTCGACAGTGAGTTACGCAAGCAACGGTACTGAGTGTGGGGGTTGTCACGGCACCTGGACCCAGGGTTGGAACGCCGGCGTGAGCCCCGACCACACCTATGACTTCGACAGCAACGACAGCGGTCTCGTGACTGGGCCAAACGAGATGAGAGAGAACCACGACAACGGCGCTTCTCCTGAGAACGAGTACAACCAGTGCATCACGTGCCACGTCTACAACGATGCGGCTTATGCATTCACATGGAGTACCGGCGACCACGGTGATGGCAGCATCCAGATCCACTCCGGGATGAGTTACCAGACCGCCGACAACACCTGTAACTCTAACTGTCACGATGGTTCCGGCGGCAGCCACGGCGTTACGCCCGATGGCGGCTGGGGGATCACCCAGATCACCGGCCCGGCACTGCCGTGTACCGGTTGTCATACCGGTTCAGGATCGCAGCAGTTCTCCGTTGGATCAGGAAGCTCCCACGTGGCAACCGTAGTGGGCGGCGCCTTTGCCGGATGTGAGGCTTGTCACTTTGACAGCCACGGTTCAGAGACGACCGGCACTGTCGACATTACTTGGGACAGCCGGACCATGGGCACGACCTTTGTTACCGGTGACGGGAACATCCACCTCAAAGCTTACGGCGGAGCAGCTTATGAGGCCGAAGCATGTTGGAACTGCCATACTGCCAAGATGTCCGGCGGACGCCCGTCAGAGTGGAACAAAACGTGGGGTTCATACACGACAGGCACTATTGTGAGCGGTCCGAGCTGGCTGGACGGCACCTGGAACAGCGCAAACTTCACTTACAAGAACGGCGCCTTCGAGTCGGTACACGAGACTGCCAGCGACTTGATACCACCGCTCACCTACAGCTACACCATGCCGGCAAACGAAACGAACATCTCGTGCAGCTCGTGCCACAACGTGCACAGTGTTGATAACAGCACCGCTTACACCCCCACTACGGCGCCATTCCTGAGGGGCACCTGGACCTCCAACCCCTTCAAGGAAGACGGCGCTCCGGGAACCGGAGGAGTATCTTCCTGGACAGATGTTAACCGGGGCGACGTACCTCGCGCAGGAGCCGGTGCAGGAAGCGCCAATAACAACGAACTTGGCGGCTGGCAGATCGAACAGAACAACTCGTCCTTCAGCCAGACCTTCGGTCAGTTCGGCGGCCTTTGCCAGAAGTGCCACACCCAGTCGGTTCTTGAAGGGGTCTGGTCCGGCCACCAGGGTGCTGTGTCAGGCTTTGCCGGCACTACCAACAACAACCTGTTCAGGACCGATCTCCGGGATAATGCCACACCCACAATCACCGACATCGGCGGTTTTGACTCTGGGTTCATGGGGTACAACACCAACCTGACAGACAATGGCCAGAACTATGATCGCGGCTCCAAAGCAACCTGGCTCGGTGGCTTGCGGGAAACTGACTATAACGCAGACGCGATCTCGGTTGCGCCGACTATCTCCGGTGGATCCATCCAGACACCTGGTCTGGATCTGACTTACAATGCTGGGGCAGTGACGGCCATCGCGGTGGATCACGACACCTATCAGAACAATTTCCACAACTTCCCGTGCTCGAAGTGCCACAACCCACATGCGTCGAGGCTGCCGAGGCTCATGATCACCAACTGCCTGGATGTCCAGCACAACACCTGGGATAATAGTATGGACCCCTCGTCCTTTAGCATCACATCAGATGGCCCGGTTACCGCGAATAAATTTAACGCTTCCCAGCTAGGTTACTCACCTACGGCCCAGAATTGTCACAGGTATGTCCGAAGCAACGACGGTGCCCAGGAAAGGTCAACGAGCCCAGGTGAGCCCGGATGGAACACCCTGACACCGTGGCCACAGAACTAAATAATGTTGATGTGTTACGGAAGTGTAACTTGAGGGGATACTGGAAGTATTAATGAGTAGCAGATGCCTAAAAGTCACAAATAGGTGAATGGAATGAAAATGAAACGGTTTCGGAGATCAATTCTCTTACCCATGCTGGCCTTGGCTATCTTGGCCCTTCCTGCCACTGGTGTGGCTGTGCCTTCCCATATCCCGATCCCCCAGGGGTTGGAAGAGGGGACTACCGTGCCTGTCGGTGGTCGTATCGTCAAAGTTGGTGGAAGTACTGGTTGGATGACCACCGTCCTTGGTGAAAAGCACAGCGGGGTAGAAGAGTTTATCGCTCTTGACCGGTCAGTGATCCATCTACCTGAAGGTTCTATCGCTTTTACGGTGACCAGGGACAACACCTGGGATCATCCATCTGCCATGGATACCGTTCTATCTCTGGATGATGCTGATGGGAACTCCTACCTGGCCATCGTCATCGGTTGGGAGAACGACCGTTTCGGGACACACCTGCGCTTCGACGCGCCCAAAAGCCTCGCCGGTACAGGCCTTTGGAACAACATCGTCCCACTGGGGAAGAGCTACAGGAAAGGTGATACGGTAAACGTTGTTATTACCTGGGGACAGACGGCCGATAAGAACCGGATCTACGCTGACGGTGTGAAGTTACCTCTCGACAACCCGGTAACCATTGCGAGGACCTTCCAGGAACTGTTCGGTCCACAGCTGGCTCAAGTGCTAGTTGGAATGCAGCATTTCACCGGCTGGCCGGGTATTGTATTTAACCCCCTTAACGATACAGTGTTAAAAAGGCTGGCCTTTTACGAATATGCCATGGATGTTCAGGAAGCCAGAGCGATAGCAACTCCCTCTGTAATAAATTCGTTGAGCCATGACGCTTTTAAGGTCGCTGGCTATTCAGGGAATCTCGTGACAGGCGATAGCTTGACGGTTACCTTGAACGCTGAACCGGGCGGAGAGGCGACCTTTGATGTCGGAGCCATTAAGGGCCATTCCATGTCCGAAGTAAGCCCGGGAATCTATGAGGGAGTTCATATTATAAACCCAGGTGAGGATGCTGAGGATGAAGCTGTAATCGGTAATTTCACAAGCAGTTACGGACTTCCTTCAACTGCTGTTGCGGCCCCCCGGTGGGTCACTATCGACACCAGGGTCTATCTGAATGTTAAAGCCAGCAATGAACTTGTTCCCGCTGACAGATCCGCACGGTCCGGCCTTACCGTTGAAGCTACCAATGCCAACGGAAAAGCCGTACAGGGCCACGAACTGATGCTCACCTTGTCCACCACCGATGAGTACACAGGTACGGTTGGCGGCGGTACCTTCGAAGATCTGGTGGGCGGCATTATTGATGTGGATTGGGGCGGTGTGACCGATTCCTTTGGTGAGGTGACAGCGCAGTACATCTCCGGTTTTGCCGCCAAGACAATAATGGTCAGTGCCAAAGATATGACTTCCGGTGATGTCGGAGTAGGGTTCGTCAGGTCCTTTATCGACGGCACCGTGGATATCGTTATTACCAAACCGACTGCGAGAGCCCTTTCTGTTGCCGGCTCCCTGGATGTCTCCCTCTCCCGCGATTGGCTTACCGCAGACGGTCGAAGTCGTAGCCGGATCACGGCTGTGGTCGAGGATGCCTCCGGGAACCCAACCTCTGGACACAGTGTCAGTTTCACCCTCCTTGGAGAAAACGGGGAGGTCAGGGTGGTGCAGGGCAAGACAGACTCTCGTGGTCGTGCAACGGCTGATTACATTGCGGGCACAGTCATGGGCCAGGTCCAGGTAGAGGTGCGGGACTTGACCTCAGGCATGGTAGCCCTTGTTCCAATCGAACTTAGACCTGATGCCCCGGCCGAGATCGCTCTTGTGGCCGATTCTTCTGAAGTTCTAACAGGCGGACAGAATACTTTGACGGCAACTGTGACTGATGCCAATGGAAACCCCAACTCATCCGTTGACGTGATATACAACATTTCTGTTGGTAATGGGGAACTGAGTTCCTCAAGTGTAGCAACGGATGAAGAGGGAAATGCCTCTGTGGTATTTACCGCAGGCGATTCCCCCGGACTCGTGACCGTTCATGGTACCGTGATCAGCAGAGAACCTACTGTTGAGGAGATTTCAGCAGCTGAAGGCGCCGTTTTCCTTTTCGGTCTGGATGAAGATCCCGGCCGTCTTGACGTGGTCCAGTGGCTGGTTGAGCCTGGTGATGAAGTGGTTGAAGGACAGAGCATCGTGGTCCTTGAAGACCGAGCCGATATTACCTATACTGTTGTGGCTCCACGAGAAGGCACAGTAGCAACTTTCGTGGCTGAGGAGCGCGATCGCGTTGAATACGGTGACACGTTGGGGTACATTCTGCCGCTGGCAGAATGAGTCCAATGTCCAAAGTCCAACGTCCAATGTGTAAATCTTTTCTTTGAGATTTGAGATCTGAGATCTGAAATTAGCTCTTAACCTGGAGGTTTGAACATGAAACGTCGCTATATCGCACCGAAAGTTGTCGGCAGTTCTTCAGTTCATCCTTGCTGAGACTTGTATGAACGGAATCATTATCTTTAAACTGCGGCGTCAGCCGTAGCTCGCTCCTGTGGAAATTTGCAGGTAAAAGGGGCCTTTGGGCCCCTTTTTGAAGTTTATGCAGCACACAATCTGATTCAACGAGCCGTTTCATATGGACTTGATGTATATCAGGTCCAAAGCATTCCTATTGCGGAACTGGTGCTCTGAAGATGCCTCAAATCTCAAGAAAAATATCCAGGATTGCCATGGTGTTTCTGATGCCCTTGTTGATCCTGGCTGCCGCAGAGATTATCCTGGGTTTTTTTCATCTGGAGCGGTGGGACACTCTGTTTGTCAAGTCCAGGAGTTCGCCTGTTTTCATCGACGAAACGCTGCCAGGCGGGAACCGTGTACTTGTCACAAACCCTGCTTATGATCGTTCCATCGACCAAAACCAGATCACATATAGAAAAGCGCCTGGAATCAACAGGATTTTTGTGACAGGCGGATCTGCCGCTTACGGATGGCCCATGAAAAATGAATCCTCCTTCTCGGGTTTCCTGTCCAGGGCCTTCAGTGCGGTATCACCCAATACATACGAGATCATCAACCTTGCCGGGATGTCCTATGGCAGCCATCGTGTGCGTGACATGGTTTCCCAGGTTCTCCAGTATGAACCCGACGCAGTGATCATCTATTCAGGCAATAACGAATACGTCGAAAACAACCTCTTTCCGCAGATAGATGAAAAAGGTGTTCTTTATGCGTTAAGGGATCAGCTGCGCAGATTGGATCTCTACCGCGCCATACGCCTGCTTCTATTCAAATCTCCGTTGGCCGATATGATGCGGCAGCGACAAGGTATGGATATCACCGATCCTGATTGGAGCCCCCTCGTTTCCAGGGCTGAATCATCACGCAACGTTGAAAGAGATGAAAAGGTCCTGGAAAACTTCGAGTGGAACATCACAAGTGCGGTGAGGGATATCCGTCGACAGGGAGCGGATACGATCCTCATGACGGTTCCTGTTAATTTGGCAGGGTGGAGGCCTGTCGACCACCCCCACCCCCCAGAGGATGCCGATGCAACCACGCGGTGGAAAGAAGTGTGGAAAACAGCATCGGCAGCTGCCCTTGATGATGATTTTGAAGCTTCCACAAAATATTTCAGTCAATTGCAAGAGATGCGACCAACGTCTGCAAGAGCCAGATACTATCTGGGAAACTCTCTTCGCATGTTGGGAAGATCGGAGGAGGCTGGAAAAAAACTGAAAGAAGCCCTTGACCTGGATGCCCGGCCATTCCGTGCAAGAAGTGCAATCAATGTGATTGTCCGGCGGATTGCCAGGCAGGAGGACGTTCAACTGGTTGATCTGGAGAAGTTTTTTATTGGTCTGTCGGATGATGGGATTATCGATTCGCGTTATTTTCTCGATTACTGTCATCCAGATGGAGAAGGACACAGGATCATTGCCAGTGAAGTTGCTCGAAAGTTGGCAGAGGTGGGTCTGTTATCGAACAACCTTGAACCATTAATTGCCCAGATATCCTGGGACAATTACCAGTCGAAGGACCCGGAAGACATTGCAGGTTACTATTATGCTCTGGGCATGACTCATCAGTTCAATGGGCTGATTGAAGAAGCCGAAAAGGCCTACAGACGGCTTCTTCAAATCGATCCTGATCACACCATGGGGCTGTCCAACCTTGGCGTCATACTCTACAAAAGGGGAGATAAAAATGGTGCAGGTAGTCTCTTTGAGCAGTCCCTGAAAGCTGACCCGTCCAATCCCGTTGCCCTTGCCAACTACGGAATAATCCAGATGGAAAATGGTAATACCAGAGTGGCCAGGGAGCCGTTGCTAAAGGCTGTCCGCTTGAATCCGACAAACTATCGGGTCCATTTAGCTCTTGGAAAACTGTATGTTTCTGAAAGAAGTTTCTCCCAAGCTATCGAATCACTCAACGAAGCCCAAAAATTAGCGGTGCCCGATGTTGATCTGTTCAGGTTAAGAGGAAAGGCATGGCTTGGTCTGGGGGATCGCGATCGAGCACTGGCGGATATCCTGAAAGCGCGGGATCTGGACCCTTCAAACTCGGAGATCCAAGAGATGTTAAAGTCATTTAATAATCCGGAATAAAAGCTGTTATTTGAATGAGAGCCAGATTGATGACTATGGTTAATCGATCTTTATTTCGAAAAAGGGTCTAGAAATTCAAATGAATATCCTTGGTATCTCAGCTTTTTACCATGATAGCGCGGCTTGTCTTCTCAGCAACGGGGAAATAGTAGCTGCTTGCCAGGAGGAGAGGCTTTCGAGGATCAAGCACGATGAATCGTTCCCGGTGCGCTCGGTACATTACTGCCTTCATCAGGGCAGGCTTGGTATCCTGGATGTGGATTATATTGTTTTCTACGAAAAACCCCTGACCAAATTCGACAGAATTATTGAAAGTTTTCTTTACTCGGCGCCAAATGGTGGTGAACCATTCAGGAGAGCTATGCCTGTATGGCTGCGTTCCCGCCTGCGTACTGAAAAAGAGATAAGGAAGGAGCTGGATTTCGAGGGTGATATACTTTTTGTTGACCACCACGCTGCCCACTCGGCTTCAGCGTTCTTCCCCTCTCCCTTTAAGGAAGCTACTGTTTTAACAATGGATGGAGTGGGCGAATGGACAACAATCGGCGTCGCCCATGGGCATGTAAACAGGATTGAACCGCTCTGGGAACAACGATTTCCACACTCCCTTGGACTTCTCTACTCTGCCTTTACAGCTTTTCTTGGATTTGGCGTCAACTCCGGGGAACACAAGATGATGGGACTTTCCTCTTATGGAGAACCTGTCTACAGGGATCTGATCCTGGAAAATCTGCTGGATTTAAAGGAAGACGGCTCCTTTCGACTCAACATGGACTATTTCGATATTCTGTCAGGGCGGTCCATGACCAATGAGCGTTTCCACGATCTTTTTCAACAGTCGCCCCGCATACCGGAATCGCCAATAACGAATAAAGATAGAGACATTGCAAGTTCCATCCAGTGGGTCACTGAAGAGGTAGTCCTGCGAGTCTCACAATTTGCCATGAATCAGACTGGTAGCCTCAACCTCTGCATGGGGGGAGGGGTTAGTCTCAACTGTGTTGCCAACGGACGCTTGCTTAGGGAAGGGCCTTTCGAAAATATCTGGATCCAGCCCGCGTCGGGTGACGCCGGGGGCGCTCTGGGAGCTGCACTTCTCGTTTGGCACAGGTACCTTGAAAACGGAAGAGTTACCGATGATCTCATGGATTCAATGTCTGGATCGTTTTTAGGACCGGCGTATGATGACGAAGAGATCAGCCGTGCCCTTGAAATGGTCGGGATACCGTTCACAAAGTTGCCCGAAGGAACTGAGCGTTATTTGCCGGTGGCGGATCTTTTAGCTGAGGGGCTTGTTGTGGGGTGGTTCCAGGGAAGGATGGAGTTCGGTCCACGGGCTTTGGGTGCGCGCAGTATACTCGCTGATCCTCGCCGGATGGAGATAAAAGACCGGATCAACGAGACCATCAAGTTCCGTGAGACGTTTCGTCCCTTTGCACCTGTAATTCTTGAAGAAAGTGCGAAGGAATATTTCGCTCTCGAAGCCATAAGTCCCTATATGCTGCTTGCCGCACCGGTAAAGAGACCAGATGAGATTCCAGCAGCAACTCATGTGGATGGAAGTGCCAGGGTTCAGACTGTGTCTGAGGAGATGAATCCCGATCTGCATTCCCTGATCTCGTTGTTTTCGGCAAAAACAGGCTGCCCCGTCATGCTAAACACCTCTTTCAATGTTCGTGGGGAACCTGTTGTTTGCTCACCTGAAGATGCTATCTTGACATTCATGTCCACGGGGCTCGATATCCTTGTCATGGGAAGCTTTCTTGTGGCTAAAAAAGATGTCGAAGGGGTTATAGTCGATCTGGACGCCCTGGAAGGGGAGGAGTTACAGGGCCATCAGAAAACAGGGAGATTAAAGGCCCTTTCGACAGCCCTGACCTTTTCGATGCCTTTCGTAATATTGGCTGTCGCAGGGTTGTTCCGAAACTGGTCACGGGCCATATCTTTTTCTCTGGCACTGATTCCTGTTGCGGGAGTTGTGGTCAGCCTGCTGCGCCCCGAAGCGTTTGGCCCGGCCAACCGGATTGTCAGTCGGTTTGCCCGATGGGTTGCAAGGCTGCAGACAAAATTCATTCTGGGAACTGCTTACTTCCTGGTGATAACACCTGTTGGATTCTTCATGAGGATGTCCGGCTGGGATCCTTTCCTCCTCCGCAAAAAGGACATGCTTGAAACTTTCTGGTTGAAAGCCCGGTCGGAACCGGACAAGGAAAATTATCATCATTTATCTTGAAGGCGGGTGACACGTGAGAAAGAGTAAAAAGGGCCTTTTAGCTGAGATATGGCGTTATTCAATGGAAACCGGGAAAGTTTGGTTTTTCATTCTCATGGTTTTTTTGCTCTTATTGGGAGTGTTGATCTGGATCACTGAAAGTGCCGCAATCATGCCCTTTATCTACACACTTTTCTAGGGATGTGGCAATGAAACTTGTTTAATTACATGCTCCAAATAAGGTATTATCATCAGGTGCAGGTTACATAGTATATTGGGCCGAATTGGGGGTGAAGAGAGATGAGTGCAAAGACTTTTCAAATAGTGGTATTGGCTATCTGCATGTTGGTGCCATCTATTGCCGGAGCAATTTCTCAACTTACAGATGATCCAGCTATCTCTGACCAGCCCCATGCTGCAATAGACGGCAGCGGGAATCTCCATATCGTCTGGGCTGACTCCCGTTCAGGGGGCGGCAACACATTCGAAATATACTATAAAATGATAAGTTCGGCGGGCACTACCCTAATTTCGGATACACAGATTACCACTACCGATAATCTGGACTCCAGCAGGCCAAACGCGGTGGTGGACTCCCAGAAGAGGGTGTTTGTCGCCTGGCAGGACGATGATGCGATCCTGCTGTCGCGTCTGGATCCTTATTTGAGTGCACTTGACGGTTCTTCCCCCCTCTCAACGATCCTGGTTCTGGACTCGTTAGAGGTCTCATCCCCTGGTGGAAACGCTCATGTCACACCGCGCATGGCTGTTGGCACCTCGGATGAGATCCATATTGTCTGGGAAAACTTTTCAGCGGATGTCATCAACTACTGTCAAATAGATAGCGATGGCAACACGGTCATTCCTCAAAAACAGGTGAATATAAACGGCTGGGTCTGGAACTCTGTACCGGATGTTGTCCTCGATTCCAGTGGGAACGCTCATATTCTATGGAATCACGCAATCAGTAGTCATAACGAGATCTACTATTCTGTTCTTGATGGAGTAACGGGTACGGTTCTGATCGGTCAGACCAGATTGACATCTGACGATGGTTACAATTCGGGACGACAATCGACCAGTGTTGATGGTAGTGACAACGTGCATGTCGTCTGGCAGGACAAGCGACTTAAGGCAGGCGGAAGCGGATACGGTGTAGAAGTGTATTATATGCAGGTAGATCCTTCACTTGCAGCGACTGACGGGTCAGCGGCTGTTCCATCTACGGTCAAAGTTGTATCGGATACACTAATAACTTCCGACGACGGACATAATTCGTTCCTGCCGTTTTCCGGCTATTTTTCGGATGGTCGCGTCCACATGAGCTTTTTCGAGCAGAGCACAAACTATCAGAAGGATTACCTTAATTACCTTGAAATCGATGCTACCGGCACTGTAGTCACAGGGCCGAGCAGGTTGAGTGGTACCAGCTATGCCTCCGACGATTGGTCAGGAATCGCTTTGCTGGAAGTTACGGGAGACACGCTACTTATTTCATCGGATATCTTTTTTGGGAACTCTGAAATCATATCAAGGACGGTGACAGAGGATCTGGATACGGACGGCTACACGCCCGTTGGTTCTGATTGCAACGACGTGGATATGACCATAAACCCAGATGCAACGGAGACTTGCGATGGTGTGGATGAGAACTGTGATGGCCAAGTGGATGAAGGGAACCCGAGTGGAGGCGGAACATGCGACACAGGGTTGCAGGGAGTATGTGCGGCGGGCACACTTTCCTGCGTTTCCGGTACGCTTCAGTGTGATCAGGACACTACGGCTTCCCCTGAGATTTGCGACGGCCTGGATAACGACTGTGATGGAACGGTTGATAATGGATTTACTCTGTACGCCTACTACGCCGACGCTGATGGTGACGGATATGGCAATGCGATTGCCACGACCCTGTCCTGTCTTGCAAGCCCACCCTCCGGGTATGTTGCCAACAGCAACGATTGCGCCGATGCCAATTCAACAGTCTACCCGGGTGCCACAGAGGTCTGCGGTGATGCCATCGACAACGATTGCGATGCCGGTTCCCCTGATACGTGGGATGGGGATAGTGACAGCTATACCTGTGAGGTCGATTGTGATGATGGAAATATCAACGTCAATCCGGGCTCAACAGAGATCTGTGACGATGGGATCGATAACGATTGCGATGCGGGAACACTGGACTTGGCCGACGATGACGGCGACGGGTACACCTGCGACACTGACTGCAACGACAGCAACGAGTTGATGAGCCCTGGTCTTGCTGAGATCTGCAACGACGGTCTTAACAACGACTGTGATCCAGGCACTCCGGACCTGTTTGATGGTGATAATGATGGTTCCACCTGCGATGTGGATTGTGATGATGGGAAAGCTTCTGTCTATCCTGTAGCTGAGGAGGTCTGTAACGGTCTTGATAACGACTGTAACTCGCTTATCGATGATGGGTTATCTACCGGTTCATTCTACGCGGATATCGATGGAGATACTTACGGAAATGCCTTGGCCTCCACTCAATCCTGTCTCGTGTCAGGACCCACCGGATACGTTGCCGACAGCACCGATTGTGATGACACCCGAGCTACGGTTAATCCCGGACTGACAGAAGTTTGTGGCGACACCCTCGATAACGACTGCAATGGTGTCACTCCCGATACTTGGGATAATGATCTGGATACGTTTTCGTGTGCCGTGGACTGCAACGACGCCGATTCTACGGTGAACCCTGGTGCGTTGGAGATTTGCGGTGACGGCATTAACAACGACTGTGATCCGGCAACACCAGACCAGGTGGATGGAGATAACGACGGTTTCACCTGTAACGATTGCGACGACGGGGATGCTACAGTCTACCCGGGAGCGCCTGAGATATGTGACAGCCAAGACAACGACTGCAACGGGAGTGCGGACGAGGGGTTGCCGCTTAACACCTTCTACGCTGATAGCGATGATGACAGCTTCGGAAACTCGGTAGCGTCAACCCAGACCTGTTTTGCGTCAGCACCTAATGGCTATGTGACGGACGATACGGACTGTGATGATTCCGTCGGTACGACTTATCCCGGAGCAACTGAATCGTGCAATGGAATTGATGATGATTGCGATTCATCGGTAGATGAAGGGTTCGATACTGATGCCGACGGTTACACCTGTAACGACTGTGACGATTCAGACCCGAATATTTATCCGGGCGCCGAAGAGGTCTGTAACGGCGTTGATGACGATTGTGATACGACTGTGGACGAGGGGTTCGATCTTGACAACGATGGGTACACCTGTAATGACTGCAACGATTCCGATCCCAACATAAATCCTGGCGCCGTTGAGGCATGTAACGGTATTGACGACGACTGCGATACCGTTACCGACAACGGTTTCGACTCTGATACTGACGGTTGGACCTCTTGTGCCGGGGATTGTGATGATTCTGATGAACTCATCAGCCCTGACGGAACGGAGATCTGCAACGGTGTGGATGATGACTGTGATTCATCCATCGATGAGGGATTCGACCTGGATGGCGACGGCTACTCCACCTGCAACGGTGACTGCGATGATACCGATCCCGAAGTCACCCCGGCGGATGGTGATCTGGATGGCTACTCGGTGTGTGACGGGGACTGCGACGATACTGACGCCTACCTGAACCCTGGCGATCCCGATTTTGACGGAATAAGCACCTGTGACGGTGATACCAATACCGGTACCGATATCATTACTGTTCCACAGGACCAGGCAACAGGCGAGAACCCCGTCGTCCTGACCTTCTCCCTTGTCACCCTTGATGGCCAGACCACCCTGGCGGTGGGTGACAGCGGATTCACCCCTCCCAGCGGTTTTCAGACCGGCAGCGATCAGATTTTCTATGAAATAGAGACTCAGGCTGGATATTCCGGAACCGTGGAGGTATGCGTTCAGTACGACGACTCAATCTATACTGACGAGAATACCCTGAGACTGTTTCATGACGCTGTTGGCGACGGTACCTGGGCGGATGTGACCACAACTATCGACCCGGTCTCTGACACCATCTGCGGTGAAGTTGCTTCTCTTTCCACCTTCGCTGCTTTCGAGGCCATTTTGCTGCCTGAAATTACTGTAACCGAAAATCTGGGTGTTATCGACGACCTCCACCTCGGGTTTGGCGAGATGGAGGTGGGCAGCGCCATAAGCGGAATTGTCACTGTTTTCAATGAAGGGCCAGGGAACCTTGTGTTGGGTACTATCGATTCCGGAGGGACACTCGTTCCGCCCTATGCAATCGATAGCGACAATTGCTCCGGCGCCACAATCCCTTCTGCGGCTGACTGTACATTCGGTATCCTGTTCTCACCGTTAAACGCGGGTAGTTTCAGCGATTCCCTTACTTTCACAACCAACGATCCGGATGAGAACGTTATCACGGTGAGCTTGAGCGGGACGGGAAAAGATCAACCGCCTGCTGGTAGCGGAGATGGCGGTGGCGGCGGGGGAGGGGGCTGCTTCATCGCTACGGCCGCCTACGGGTCTTACGAGGCACCCCTGGTACATGTACTGAGAAATTTCAGGGATAGCTACTTGCTGACCAACCCGGCCGGTCGCTGGTTCGTGGCCCAGTACTATAGTCACTCCCCGCCAATAGCCGACTGGGTAAGGGGCCGCGAAGGTGCCAGAGCAGTTGTACGCATACTCCTTCTGCCCCTTATCGCCCTGGCCTGGATTTTGTCCAAGACTGGTCCGGTGTCTTTATTGATTGGCGCAATTTTCACTACTGCGATCATTATGAGGAGAAAATTGAAACGAGCGGAGGAATAACGATCAGGTAGTGGGAGAATCGACTGTTATGGCCAGGATTTGGGGGGTTTTCCGGAAGTGCCTGTCAGTAGTAAGAACTGTCATGCCATGCTGCATGGCAGAGGCGGCAATCCAAAGATCATTGGTCGGGATGGGTGTGCCTTGGCTGCGCAGGTAATACCAGATCGATGAATAACGCTCAGAGGTTTCCATGTCCATCGGGTAAACTGTTACTCGCGAAGTTTGCATGAAATCTTTTAACTGTTGACGATTCTTCTCCTCAAAATTTCCTCCCGAAAAGCCGGACAGGAGTTCACCGAGTATTATGGAATTTAATGCTACTTCGAAGGCTTCTTGCAGGAACTCTTTAACCAGATCGTTCCCTCGGAAAAGGGCTGAGTACGCGGACGTGTCCAGAAGGATTATTTTCTCACCCCTGTTCACTTCCAAAGTTCCTCATCCACAACCCTTGTCTGCTCGAGGTTCTCGTCAAATTCAGAGGCCTGTTCTGCAGTCCAGGTCCGACAGAAACGGTCCAGGTCATGATAAAGCTCCTGTGGTTCATCAAATCTGGATCGGCCCAGTGCTTTTTCCAGCAACCTGATGACAGCCTTGTTCAAGCTGATCTTCTCTTTTTTAGCCTCGTCCCGCACCGCTTCTTCCATCTCCGGGGGGAGTCCTCGAATAGTCAACTGCATAGTTCTTGCCACCTCCACGATTCATTTAGCGAGGCATTGTGACTCACTAAATGAATTATATGAGTTTATGGCTTTGATTGCAACATTGAAAAACCAGGAAAGGTGTGGCTTGTATATGTCACTTCAAAGAATATAGAGGGGTACAATTACCAGAAATCAGTTGGAGGTTCCCTGCCGGATTTCTGGTATGAAACTTGTTTTGCCCCTGTACGTACTAAGACACAATGGTTACAATCTTGAAATGTGGATTTGTCCAAGAGCAAACTTGATGAATTTAAAATGGCAAAAAAAATATTTGGTGCGTCTGTCCTTTGCGTGGGCAATGTCACTGTTATTCCTATTAACTACAGTGGTTTACGCCGCTCCGCCGGCCCACCCCGGAACGGTGATCATCCCACCTGAGAAACGCTCTGATAGGCTGAACCGTCCTATCCGAAAGCCAAAAAAAGGTAGGAAAACAGTTGTGCCGCACCGTGGAAAAGAAAAGGAGATAGATTCGGAATCTGGTCCGTCGGCATCACTTCTCAGCGCGATGCCGGTCCCCGGGTTTTCAAACACACAACAGTTACAGCCCATTTTTCTGCTACTGTCTTTTTCAGATCAGGCTTTTTCCACCACTACAGCAGCCAGCTATCCCTCTTTCCTGTTTACGGGCTCGCCAGGGTTCGCTGACTATTACCGAGTTGCCTCTGGCGGAAAATTGAGCCTGGATAACACCGCGGCTGGATCAGTTATCCTGGTGGACATGCCCCAAAGCTACTCATCCTATGTGAGCGGACAAAGCGGCTTAGGAGGCTATCCTCAAAATAATAGAGGCATGGTGGAGGACGCTCTTGATACTGCTTATTCGGATGGTCTGGATTTTTCTTTATATGATAACGACGGTCCGGACG
>Ga0114923_10001450_pt1 | contig 16468 bp, 22 predicted proteins | sample SumtaG_FD_89578 | JGI IMG/M metagenome (GOLD analysis project Ga0114923, IMG submission 89578) | Deep subsurface microbial communities from Indian Ocean to uncover new lineages of life (NeLLi) - Sumatra_00157 metaG | ecosystem: Environmental > Aquatic > Marine > Oceanic > Sediment | place: near...
AAAATAACTGGTGAACAATTAGCTGGATCTATTGGTCAATCTATCCCGTTGTTTGCTTCAACTGGTATAGAAATAGAACAACTTGCATCAGGAATGGCTGCAATGACCAAACAAGGAATTGCCGCTAACGAAGCTACTACTCAAATGAATGCTATAATCAATAGTGTACTTAAGCCTACTGATGAGTTAGCTGCTGCTATTAAAGACTACGGTTTTGAATCATCAGCTGCGTTCTTAGAATCTGAAGGCTTAACCGGTGTGTTGAACCTGATGGAAGAACAGACGGGAGGTAATGCTGATGAGATAAGTAAGCTTATTCCTAATATTAGAGCCATGAAAGGTGTCATGGCATTAACAGGTGTTGGTGGAAAAGAATATGCTGCCACTCTTGATGAGATGACAAGATCTGCTGGGGCTACTGACGAAGCATTTGCTAAACAGGAAATGACGTTTGAGACGCTCTCAGCGAGCCTTGACAGAATCGAAATCGTTGCTGGTAACGTTGGTAAACATTTTGTAGATAAGATCGCTGTTGGAGCAATACAGGCCGGTGAGGGTGTATTAGATTTTATTATGTCAACACGAGGCATGGAAATTGTAGCTCAAGTAGCTGAAACTGCTGGAGGAACATTCGAGTTTCTAAAGTCTGTAATGACGATACTTGTTGATAATGTACTTCCGCCTATCAAAGAATTATTTGCAACAGTTGCTGAGAAGGTTGCTTTATTTGGGGACTAAACTGCAACAGGTGTTGGTGCTACAAGATTGTTGGTCGGAGCTATAGAGTTCCTGTCTGCTGGTTTCTCGATTGCTGCTCAAGTTGCAAACTCAGTAATTGACACAATTGGTAATTTAGTTTTTGCTGTTACAGAATCAGCCGCCGCTGTAGGTTCTTTCTTTGATATGATAACTGGTAAAGTATCATTCTCTGAGGTTAAACAAAACTTCAAAGATGTTGGTGATGCTTTCGTTAATCTCGGTAAAGGTGTTATTACTGGCTGGGGAGATATTGTTGGTGAGGCAGTTGATCAGTTTACAGGTTTTGGGGCAGCAGTTGAAGACGGTACAGTTGAGATAGTAACTAATGTAAAATCTACGTCTGATGCCACCAGAAATTATGTACTGTCCAACTGGGATGCTATGCTCACTGGACAGACAGATTTCTTTGATGAGTATCAGAAAAATCAGAACAAAGTAGAAGACTCAACTGTTGAGACAGTAGATACTGTTGAAGAAGAGAATATTGGTTTAATTGCAACACTTAAAAAAGCGTGGAAGGATTATTTTTCAGAGTCTGCTTTTTCATGGAAAGGACTTGGTGAAACAATAACCTCTACAATAGACTTTACTTTTGGTTCTATTGGTAATATATCTGAGCAATTCTTTGCAAATGAAGAAGCTAAACAGCAATTGTCGTATGATAAACAACTGGAAGCTTTACAGACTCAGCTTGATAATAATATAATATCTCAAACTGAGTTCGATGCTGCTAAAGATTTACTTGATGAAGAAGCTCTTGTAAAGAGTAACGATCTTGCTAGAAAACAGTTTGAAACCCAGAAAGCTCTGAATCTTGTTGGTGTTATTATGGATACTGCTAGTTCAATTGCAGGTTGGTGGTCACAGGCTCCTTTACTAGGGCCTATTGCTGGACCTATATTTGCTGGAATCATGACTGGTGCTTCGTTAGGAATGGGTATTGCTCAGGGAGCTTTAATAGCTGGAGAACAATTTGTTCCAGCACGACAGTTTGGAGGCATGGCTTCTGGTATGACAAGAATAAATGAGGCTGGGGGCGAGATTGTAACATTGCCGGACGGTTCACAAGTTATACCAAATGATATATCTCAGCAGATTGCTAGTAATTCTAGTTCAAATGGAAATGTAATAAATTTCTTTGACACTATAATACGTGATGACGTTGACATTGACCAACTGGCTGAAATGATTTCTAGGAAGCTTGGAAGGAGATCCAGAGTAGCATGAAATATAAATTTATATCTGATAAGCCAATACAAAATTTTAAACAGACAATTATTCCTGAAAACATAACCCAGGCATATACAAACCTTATCCCTAATTCTTTAGAGCTTGATTTATGGGCAAAAACCAATGTCACTGTTGTTGACTCTGGGGATACTATAAACGGTGAAAGATTGTGGGAATTAGAAACAGTTTCAGATGGTTCAGTATCAAGAATTGCACAAGTTAATTTTACTGATTTAACAGCTGATTCATATTTTTCATTTTATGTAAGATATGTCAATACAAATGTTGTAAAAGCAACTATACAAAACACATTACCATCAAATGTGGTAATAACTATAACGTTTTCAACCAAGACTATATCATATGGCGTAGGCTCTGAACTTATCCCCGCAGTATGGCATGATGATAATACAGTTCAAATATTTGTAGCAGTTCCAACAACAGCAACTGCTGGATCAACCATAGACGCGCAACTACAGGTTCAGTCTACAGGAGCAAGTTCTTTAGCTGGTGATAAAGTCCAATATTCACAACCTATATTGGTAGATGACACAACCACAGCCTTTCCATTTATAGAAGGCAGTAAAACAGCAGATGTAATAAACGAAACTTTCACTATGCCTGATCAGTTTATTTTAGACTTAGAATTACGGTCCCTATTTGATATTGAAACAGCAATTACACATATTTATGGAGCTTGGGTTATAGACGGGACGCATTATCTTGAAATAATATACTACATTCCTAGTAATGAACTGCGGTTAAACTGGATTGATGGCGGATCGTTAGCAGTATTAAGACTTGCAGATTTCTTTGGAGATGGGATTACAAAACCATCAGTAAATCAAAAATTAAGAATGACTATATCTTTAAATTTGTCTTCTGGCGGGATAAACGATTCACGGTTTATTTGTATGACATTAGACGGCAATTTCTTTATTTCTGAAGATACCTCCTTTCAGGTAGCGCCAGACGTTAAATTAAGCACATTCCCTACTGTATCAATTGGTAATAGGGGGGGTGCACAACAGGCCGACTCAGAATACGAATATTCAAGCATTTACAAAGATTTATTAGTTGGAGCAGTAACCAGTTCAAGCGATGTTGACACTTTATTACAATCAAAAGAAATAATATATCAAGCTTCACCAGTAGCAAGGGAGAACACTTTTGAACTTAATGGTGATTTAACCCCGTCAATATCAAGGGGTTCTTTTGCTCGCGGTTCTGAAGAGATCAATTTTGAACAAAAACTAATTACACGTTCTTTCTTGTCTGGTTCTGCCAAAGTGGGGGAAGCCCGATTACAATCAAGGCAAATGGTTTTTAATCAGGAATTTGCCCTAACCTCTGATCAGTCTTACGATGATTATGTTAACGAGCTTATCAATAAAGCAGCAGAGGCGACATATATACGGGACACAACTAATAATAAACAAACCAAAATAGCCGTATTAAATATGTCCATCCCATATGATGTCGGGTCCATAAAAAGATCCGGTTCGATATCAATAAAACTAGAAATGCTTAATGCTTTCTGGGAAGATGTCGACCCGACAATATTAACAAAATTCTTCTCTTCCGTGACCGATTCCATCATAGTGGATAATGAGGGATTTTTACTGGCTTACCCTAAGTTGACATTTGACATTCAAGACCCGGCGGCCCAATTAGACATATTTGTAGATGAAACTAAAGAGGGATTGCAGCTGGTTGACTCAACGCTTGGAACTCCAACATTGACAGAGCTTATTATCGATTGTGTTAATGGTACTCTGACTATTGCCGGGTTTGATCGTACGCAGAATATTACAGACCGGACCGGATATTTTCCTTTTCAGCTTGGAAATAATACTTTGATTATTGAATCCCCGGTTGATGGTAAGGTCGATATTGAATTTGTGAAAAGGTATTATTTATGAATCCAGAGGATTACAGCCCGATTAAGGGAACTCTCATTAAGCTTGTCTCTTTATCCGGGCAATTGATACAATATTTAAGGAATTCCGACACTACCGGGGAAGTCTTAAAATGCGAGGTTGAATCTTTAAAGAATGGCGGAACAAATTTAATTACATTCTCAGTTGACCGTCAGACAAATATACCAACCTTTCCGGGAATGATAGTCGAAGTTTACAAAGATGGTGAAAAATTCGCGATAGGATATTCTAATACTGTTCCTAAACCGCAAAGTGAAGAGCCGGAATTAGTCGTTATCTGCCTGGGGTATATGAACAGATTAAAACTTAAGGTTGTCAATAAAACTTATGCAAGTATTACTTTGGAAAATATTATTGCAGACCTGGAACCGGCCTTAAATGAGGTTGATATATTCTATGATGCAAGTAAGGTTGATCTGCCAAATATTTCAGTTACAGATTTAGTTTTTGACGATAAAGAGCTTATAGAAGTAATCGAAACCATAATTTTAATTGCTAATGTTGACTATAATAATTTTCAATATAGGTGGTTTATCGATAATGATAGAAAGCTTAATTTTGAATTGGTTCCCCAGGAATCAGAACGGACAATATTTGAGGGATTTAATTACCAGTCTCCTGAAGTTGAGGAAGTGGATACTGATATAGTAAATAAGATTTTCGCATATAAAACAGACGAAGTTGACACGAAGGTTTTGATTTTTGTAGCTGTTTTTGAAGATACGGCTTCCCAGGGGAAATATGGTGTTAGGGATAAGAAAATAGTTTTTCCAGACTTTATAGATAATACAACTTTAGAATCTTATTGTACTGCTATCATAGAGCGGAATAAGGATCCACAAACAAAAGTTTTACTTGAAAATCTTTTAGGTACTGATTTCCCATTTTCATACTATAATCTTTCTAATAGGATTGATAATTACTGGCAACTACTTTCAGAGTGTGATTCATTTGACGACTGGGATTTATCGGCGGCAATAAATACAATTGTAACATTATCTGAGGAACAGGTATTAACAGGAAGGCGCTCTATAAAGTGTGCTACTTCTGACGGGTCATTCGGGGAGTCTATTCAATATAATACCCCGTCTCCAATTTATGGACCTTCACTATTCAGATTTTATCTTTTCCTTGAGGAAGCTTTAAACTTGGAAGTAACCTTAATTGATACGAATGATATTGAGCATTCATTCTCTCTAGGATCTGCTGATTTTAATTTACAGGTAAATGAAACAGTTTCAATAGTTAAAAATATGGAGATTTATACAGGAATAGAAGCTGAGACAGAGTCGGCATATTCAGAGAACAATTTTGGAGGTGGTAATTTTGGGTAAGGTTGTAAAAACTATAGTTAATTTTAGAACAGCAGGGCTATTAAATCCCGCAGAAATAACTTTTGAGGTTTCGGACGGTATAGAAAACGCAACAATAGACTGGACTCAAAGGAATTTTGAAGAAACGACTTTAGAAATATGGACCGGACCAGGAAGCACTGGAACGCAACTTATTTTAAATACGGATTATTCATTATCACTTAAAAATGATTTCGTATCTGCTAAATCGGCCTTAGAAATTTATAGTGGAGTTCAAATCACAAATGTAACCTATCAAAGCGTTTCTTTATATATTCCTATAAACACATTGAATATGTTTGGTGACATTATTGACGAATCAGACTTAAATAGGATTGTACCCTCTTATGACGTTTACACAATCACTACAGGATCTAATCAGGTTCATGCTCTACCTGATGCAACTTTAGATGTAGGGGAACAAACAATTAAAAGATATGGGGCTGGTTCTGGAAAAGTAACTTTTACGACTGAATCAGGACAAACAATTGAGGGTATATCAGCTTCGACATGGGAGTTGGAGGCCATAGGAAAGATAGTTTTATTTCCTTCCGGAGGGAATTGGGAAGTTAAGATTTATTCAGATCGGGGGAGTAATGGTAATGGTAATTGGAAAAAGTTAGCTGATGGAGATTTAGAACAAGACGGAATTTCAACTTCAACCCTTGCCACAAATACTCAGGCTTTACCATATACAGCGATAGCAGCTCCAAAGGTCTGGGGAATATATTCTATTGCTGCAAGAATGGTTGCTATATTTACATTAACAGTGTCAAGTTTTCAATTTAATGTAACCGCTCATGATGGAAGTAACGATACTTCAGGTAACAATATGCCCTGGCATAGCCTAGGAAGATGGAGAACATAAATGTCAAAAGGTGTAGAAGTATCAATACAAATAGCTTATACAGATGACTGGTTAAAGATTGAGGTTCCAGTGTCTGCTTTTGCGATTAAAGCAGCAAAAATAACTTTTAATACTGACGCTAATACAGCAGTTTATCTTGACAGATTAGAACTACTGGCAAGGTCTTATTTAACAAGTAGATTGACTCTTGAGAAAGTAACATCTGTTCTGAATAAAGATTATGCTTTAAGTAAGGCAGAATTCGGAGACAGATTCGAAACTTTACATGACACTATAAAAGAGAAAGTGAAACAGGGTGATATTGCCCTGGCTATTTCTGCAAAACAATAAGGAGATTATTTATGGCTGAAGGTGACGAATTTATTGATATAAGCATACTTGGACAGAGAACCTCTATTTCTTTGACTGATATAATTCATATTAGATCAACCGGCGGAATCGATAGTAAAATGACTGTTTCCGATTTCCTTAAATTGATAAGTACTGACAATATTCAAGAATTGACTCTTGATGCTGGGGTTATAATCGAACAGATTCTTTTAAAAGACAATATACTAACAGCAAGCTTGATAAATACAGGATTTGGAGACAATGACGTTTATCCAGTAAACCAGCACACCAGCTCTTCAGGTTCTTCCGCCACGCAGAACCTTCCTTCTTTATTAGTTAAGCAGTCAGGATTTCACGCACATACACAGTCAAGCATTACAACTGGTGTAAAGCTTCCCGCTGGTGGTACGTATATTTGGACTTGCATAGTAAACAGTAGTGGAGTTACATTTATTACTAATGGGACAGATTCCGGGGGGACGCAAATTGTTGTACAAAGCGCTGGGAATACATCGGTAATAACGTATTTTAGAATAACTTAAGCAAGGAGATTTTTATGAAAAAGTTTTTATTTATCTGTATTTTTATTTTACTGGTTCTGTCTTGTTCTGATTTAAAATATCCTGTTACCTATTCGGTTTCTGGCGGGTCTGTTTTAGAGGTTTCTTATATCATGAGCAATGGAGATGTTATTAACTCAACAGTACAAAGCCCCTGGGAAGTTAAGTTTTTATTTAATATCGGTGATAATATCGGGTTCAGTGTTAATGGCGGCGGTGATGAGATAACCGCAACAATTGAACATAACGGGATTATTGATGCAAAAACATCTACAGATTATATTATGTTTTATGGTTATTTGTTTTAAGGAGCATCAATGGACAAAGATTTAAAAGAAGAGATTAAAGATATTCTTGAGGCCATCATTAAACCTTTAGTTGTTGAGTTTAAAGCTGGCTATGACTCTCATGGAAAAGAAATAGAGCGCCTAACAAAACAGTCCGGTGAGCATTATGAAGACATTAAAGGCTTAAAAGAAAGTATACAGAAACAGGTTCAGAGGTGCCAAAACAACATGAATGATTCACAAGAAAAGTCTGGACACAGGATTGGTGAACTAGAACAACTCGTTGCTAGAATGGACGAACACATTAAAACCAACGCTACTGAGATACTGACAATGAAAAACAATAAACAGTTTAACATTACTCAGGCTCTTACTGTAGTGGGTGTATTAGCTATGATTGTCCTAGGTGTAATAACACTTGTTAGGGGGTGAGTAAATGAGGTTTACAGTAAGATTTGCACACTTGAAAGAACTTCCAGATTATTTAGTGGGACAGTCAATAATTGAAGGTGATCAGATTGGTACAATGGGTAGTACTGGACAATCTCAGTTTAGTCATGTTCACATGGACGTTGTTGGGGGATTTATTAACAGAGTTGTAAGATTAGTAGACATCGGGTACGAAGGAGAAAAAGTATACACTCCTAATATTAAACAGCTTAATCACTTTATTGAAGAACCGTTTCTGTTTAAAATTGAACCCAACATAACAACATATTTTTATGAACCTGAGTATAAATTGATGTTTGGCAAAGATCACCCAGGTTATGATTTAGTTCCCAAGGATAGACACAAGTCAAAAGAACATTATGACTTGTTTTGGAATAGGTCTGCAGAAGGAAAAGTACTGGCTGTTGGCTATGATCAGGATGGTTATGGTAATTATATTTTAATAGGTTTTGAATCATAAGGAGAATAAAGTGAAAGACATAAAAGAAATGGGTTTCGTTGAGACGTTTAAGGACATGCCCAACAGATTGATGACTTTAATATGGAAGTTAATGTCGATTAAAGTTTTAATTATGACAGCATCTTTCTGGCTTGTTTTCTCTAAGAAGCTGGAGGGGTGGTACGGAGTTGTTTTGATTCTGGTAACTGCGTTGATTGTTATATTTGGTCGTGAAGCGATAAAGTTTATTGAAGCATTAAAAGGTTTAAAATGACATGTCCGGTAAAACTAAAACCATTATTCTTATTATTGTTATTCTTCTACTGCTCATTGCCAGTTTTCTCGCAGGATTCTTTATTCAAAAAGGAAGTAATAGTCAGTCAGTTGTTGAGTATCAAAATACAATTAGTGAGCTTGGAAAAACAATTGGAACATTACGAGAAGGAATCGAAGAGATTAAACTTACTAATACAGAAATCTCAAATGGATTTACAGAACTCCTTGACGACTATGAGTCACTCAAACGAGATTATAGTTCAATTGAAATTAGACTTAGAGAAGCAGATGGAATTGCTAGCAATCTCGGACAGGGAATCTCGGAAACTAGAAATACTGTATCAGACCTTATTGGGTCAATCGACGAAGTTATTAAAACAATTGAAGACTCTGGAAACTCAGAATAACATTCTTTTAGGTACTACAATTGGACTTGGTGTAGCAGCAATTGTTGAAGGGCTTATACTGATATTCAGATAATTTTTCTCATTGGCGGTTTACCGCTTTATGATACTCCTTGTTTTCCTTCCCTCGTATGAGGGAAGGTTTTCTACTTCAAATTATTCAGTAACACCAACATATCAATAGCGTCAATCTTGTCAATGTTCCTCGGAATCTGTGACAGCTCATACAGCTCATCAACAGTATATTTTTTCCTGATGTCAGTTAGCATGAACCACTCATGTCCATATGTTATTGCCAATACAGAAACACCTCCCAGCTTCTGATATTCCTTAAGCCATTTGTACTGACCAGGACGGTATTTAATTGTGATAGTTGAGTTTTTTCTCAGGGGCATTCTATCAATCTTTTTCGACTCCATCCATATGTCGATATGATTAGTTCTAATATGTAAGTCTGGAACACCTACTTCAGTTCCACCAGTCTCGATATCTGTTATTTTTACTGGCATGAACTTTAGCTTCTTTTTAAGTTCATTCTTCATTTCTCTTTCTAACATTTATTACCTCAGTATTACTTTCAATTGTGAAAGCTTCACACGATACTCATGATTCTCAGCATCAAGTTGAGAAACAGTCTGTACAAGAACATGATTCTCGGATGTGACCTTTCCTAATTCAAAGTCTGTTAACTCATTGATGTGGTGCTTTCTAATATGTCTTTCAGCAGTAAGTCTTCCGACCATAAAAGCTATGAATAAAAGAAACCCTATAACAATACACAGGCCTATGGGCGGAATCATTTTAATAGCAACTTCATACAATAGAAACTTATTCAAAATCAACCTCCTTTACAATGTATGTACTATAGTTACTTGCATAGAACTTAATGGTCTCATAGTCAAGCTCACGGTTACGAAGCTCCGGTGGCAGTCTCATTTGTATCTCTGTATATTTTTCAGCTTTGCTAGACAACCAGTGAGGAAGAACCCCTATCACATGACAGCCTACTACATCTTCAGGCTTAGCATACGTAATCACTTTTGTATCCTCATCGATTAGCTTTATTTCTTTGAGATATTGTACCAGCCCTTGATGTCGAGTTACTACAAGTTTATTCATAATGTTCTCCAGTGAAATCTTTAAGTGCTCCCCAGTCTTTACCAGTCTCAAAGTCAGCAACAACTGGTACCTTGAGAGGTAGACAAGTCTCCATGATGTGTTTCATCTCTGTTGTAGCCTCAAGGCCCTCCTTTGTTCGAGGCTTAGAAATGTCCATCTCATCGTGTACAGTGATGTGAGGAGACAATACGTCGTATATACCGGCCTCATACGTATCTACCATTGCTTTCTTCATGATGTCAGCAGCTGTTCCTTGTACAATTAAGTTGAAAGCTTTATATGTTTTCTCTCCGTCAGGGAATCTCCTGTGTCTTCCAAGTAATGTTTTCACATAACCTCTGGCAAGTGCTTTATTACTTACTTTATGAATTGTGTTTTTAATGAATGGTAGCTTTGCATGATACATCTTCATAAAAGCAGTTCCTTCTTCTTTTGACATGTTCAGCTGCTTACACAGTAAGTCAATTCCCATCCCATAAAATATACCAAAGTTTATTCTCTTTGCGAACTTTCTACCAGCTTCTCCCATGGACTGTGTTAGTCCTGATATGTCAGCACACCACTGATGGAAGTCAGTGTCTGTACTATCAATAAAAGCTTGACGTATCTCATCTGATCCTTTACCCATTGCATAGTGTGAAATTATCCTAACTTCAATTTGTGAGTAGTCAGCTTTTATCCAGTCCTGTCCCTCTTCAGGAATAAACAGGGACCTAATACTTTTTCCTATATCAGGATCATTTGCAGGAATGAACTGTAAGTTCGGATTCGAGCTTGAGAACCTTCCAGAAACAGTTCCATAATTGTCACTCTTCAATTGATTGAATGAGCAGTGAATCCTTCCATCTACAATTGTGTTTCCAATCTGTGATTCAAGAAAAGTACCATTCAGTTTATAGTATTTTCTACAGTCGTTTATTACTTTAAACACTTCATGATTATCCACATTGTTTAGAAGCCATTGTTTAACAATTGAAGGTTTTCTGGTCTTCTCAGTAATCGGGTAGTCAAGACCAAGTTTATCAAGTATGAAACCTATCTCTGGACCTGAGTTAAAATTGATCGGTATTCTACGGCCAGTGATATTGTTTAACTCTTCCTGAGCATGGTCAAGTTTAACAACTGTTTTCTTTTTAATGGAAGCAAGTTGAGACTCATTTATACGTACACCTATTTTTCTCATCTTCAACAATAGTCTGTACAACCTCATCTCATAATCATAGATACCATTGAGACCTTGTTCATCCATAACAATTTGTTGTTTTCTGAATACTTCCATGGGAACGTGAACATCTTCTAAGGCATATTTTCTAACCATTTTATACGGCATTAAATATAACCATTTTCGTGAGTCACCTCGAAGATTGTTTCTTTCACAGAATGCATCTATCTCAGTTTTCATCTTTCCTCTGTCGAGGTACTTGTGGCCAAGTGAGTCCAGGTTATATCTCATCCGGTTTTCATCGATCAGAGGCTCAGCTATTTGAACATCATGAAGTCTTCCGTTGACTTTTACACCTAACCAGTTTTCTATCCAGTCCATGTCGTACTTGATGTTGGCACCAAGTTTGTCAGCGTTACTGTTTAATACTGTCTTTAAATACTTGATATTCTTTCTTCGTTCCATAGTATCAATTGGGTAGTGACTGTAATTGAAAGTCTTAACATTACAGCTGTACTTGTCAATGATTTGAGTCTCTGTTCCTCTCATATCTTTTTTATAGTAATGCCCCAAGTTATAGTATTCAGAAAATCCTGTATCAGTACAGATTGATATTCCAAGAATGTAGCCGTCATTTCTATATACTCCAGTTCCTTTGTCTTTTAACTGAGGGTCGAATGTCTCGATATCAAATGATATCATTTTAGCCTCAGATAAGTCCGGGTATTTCTGTTCCATAATATCTCCAATTCTATCTAGATTTTAATCTTATACAGCGTCAACACGTTTAAAAATTAAATTACACAGCGTCAACACATATTTATATAAAACACGTTCATATGTGTTTATATATCACTTTATTTCAATATACATGAAACATACAGCCTCACATGTATTATTCAATGAAATCACACAGCGTCAATACCATGTCAATTTGACATCGACTGTCTTATTTCACGTGCTCTCTCAAGTCGTCTGCAGCGTTCCTCCCGTTCTTTTATTGACAGAGGCTTTTTCAACTTATGATCTTTAAGCCACATCTTCTCTGACTTCCTCAATTTTGGCATAGAGTCCTCAGGATCAATTCCATTTATGTTTTTCTTAATCATACATTTCCATTTAACCATGTTGAATGTGTACTGAGTACCCATGTCCTTCGTTCTTTTGCTCAGCTTCACTTGTCGCTCAACCCAGTAAGGTGGCTCATTGACTATGCAGATTTCTTCATCAGGAAACCACACACCAGACATTAAGCCGTCCTTGTCGAGTGGACACAGTGGAGCAGAACAAGATTCAAAGTAACGACACTGTTCTCTTGTTTTGCTCATGTCCATTAAAATACGTCCTTCATGTCTTTTTTGAATGCATGTAGTGAGATTATGAAGTGAGTAAACTTTCCCACGTCGAGTCCTAATTCTCTAGCAAGTTCACATTGCATATAAATAGCACAGAACATATCTGCCTGAAAGAAATTGTAGAAGTCACAGCTACGCTGAGTATATGTAAGTGTTAATCTACCATTTCTGACCAAGAAATTGTAACTGAGTGAGCACGGGACTCTTGATTTTCCTCCCCAGTTCATCATGTCTTGGTGTCTGTCGTACATTGTAATCATAACCTGACGAGACTCGGGTCGAAGCACCAGTTCTCTTTTTACGTAGTCAATTTGTTGTTGTATTCTCTCAACATATGTGTAAGCAAACAAACCATCATGGTTGAACTTTTCCCATAGTTCAGGTAATATTTTCCAAGCGTCGCCGGGATTATGTTTACTACAACCTCCATGATATCTTTCAGCAGCCTCAGCCATTACCCAGTCAGAATACTTAGGTTCTTTTTTATAACCAAGCATCTCAAACACTTTGTCAGCAGGATCAGTTACTGAGTAAGCATAAGGTGATAATTCCTTAGTCATGAATCCCTCGTCCTGAGACACGTCCTGATCTTGACATGTTGATGACTGGTAAGTTATCCCCATTTCCATTAAGTCCCTTTCAACTTCACGAATAGCCTCATGGCTGTCTTTGTATATTCTCATTTTCTAACTCCTTTTTATTCTCACCTTCAAGTATTATTTTTAAAATAACATCACTATAAGGCTCATCTTGATTAACAACATAGTACCTATTCTCTGGTAGGTAACAGTTTAAGTTACCTAGTATTTCTTCTAGCTCATCTGATAAGTCTTCTGGTATATTTTTTAGATGTTTTGTATTTATTACAATAAACTTTTCTTCAAACTTAGCCATTTTAAATCTCCTTTACTCTACAAACATTTCTCATCTTACAAATTGAACACTTGTCTCGAGTGATGTAAACACCAGGCTTTTGACAATAAGCATATTTAAAACTATTGACATGCGGCTCAGATGACGTCTCAACGCACGTAGTGACGTCAGGATGATACTCACCAGGATATTCGTCATAATGTTTCACTTGTTCAATAAAGTACTGTATGGACTGGATACACACTCCCTTGTTGACCTGATGATATTCCTGACCACGTATTTTCCATGTGCTGTCCTCATTTACTTTCATTCCCTTGATTACAAAATCTTCAGGATACCCCATCAGCAGCAATTGTTCCTTGATAGTTAACGGAGTGAGTCGAACTGGGTGGATCTGTCGAGCTGTACTTGACAAAGTACTACAATGATCATCCCATCTAACTTTTGTCAGACCTATTCTTGTTCCTTCCTCACCATCTTCTTTGAAGTATTTAAATGATCTACCTTCTGGATATCCAAGTACGTGCTGACCCATCTCAGCATATGTCGATTTAGTTTTAGGTTCAAGAACATTTGTCATAGATGACCAGAAATCACTGTAGTCTATATCATTGTGATTTTCTATCTGTCCTTCTTTACCTAATAAGTGTCCTATGACATCTGCAGTAGTTTTCTTAAACTTACGATTTTCGCCAGGTAGTGGAACATATTTAAACTTCTTTAATGAACCAATCAAATACACTCTTCTTCTTACCTGAGCATTTCCATAAAGTCTATTGTTTACAAATACTACTGAGATATCATATTTAGCTCCCAGTTCTTTGTACCAGAAATCAGCGTTGTAGTCGATAAACATCTTTGGTAAATTGTCCATGATGAAGAACTTGGGATTGTAGAAATTAACAACGTTCACAAAGTTCTCTACTTCATCTCTTTTTATTTTGTCAGCTCTCCAGTTAATTCTTGAATAACTTCCACAAGACGGGTGGCCAACAATTAAGTCAACGTCACACGGAAGCAACTCACCTTTAGAAAACATAGATCCCGGGAAGTTGTGAATAAACGTCTGACCATCTTCAAAGTCTCTAGGCTCAATGTTTCCAACTACATTACAACCAGCGTTTCTAGCGGCAACCAGCATTGAACCAATCCCCCCGTATACACCAAGTACATTCATTAGTAATTGCTCCTCTGTCTAAACTGATTTACAGCATTCTTTTTGAAGTAATAATTGTAAATATCTTCGGGAGAAAGATCAGCACTTTTCAACATTCCAATAAAAGCTACGAATGAGTTATCAAGTTTTGTTTTGAAGTAATTTACATCTGTTTCCATATGAGTCTGTTTCCAAGGCTTATTCTTCAGGCAATTCATTGAAAGGCTTAATGCTTCAGTAAACAACCACAGAGCATCATTTATTCGTACAGACTTTAACAGATCAGAATGTATATTTTCCAGCATAGGGAAGTCTGGATAATCCATTCCTGCTGATAGTAACAGTTCAACAAAGAAATGTAAAGCGTCAATCAGTTCTTCTCTGAAATGTTCTTTGTCTGTGTCTATACACTCAGTTGCTTCACCGAGTTCCTCAATCGTTCTCCAAGCTAAATCTTTCAATCTCGCTTGTCCAGCTGGATCATGAAGATTCACAGGGAAATCAGTGGTCTGTAACAGTCCTGACTTTGCTTCAATCGGATGATACTTTAAAGCCAATTCTCGTTGCTTTTCAAATATCGCTTTTAGGTAGTCACCATGCTCAGGTCCTACTACTTCTTCTACGTCATTTATATTCATTTCTTCTCTCCTAGTACAATTCGTATAATACTCTTATTGATTTAAATGCATCAATGACATCTTCCTGAGTTTTAATTGTGTATATTTTGGTGCTCTGATAAGAGCCTGTTAACCACTCGAACATTTCACGGTACTCTGTTCTTATGTCCCCAAGATAATTCTCGACGTTAACCTCAAGCCTCATCTTCTCTTCAGTGTTCATGTGTATAGCGCCATGAGGTTTTTGAATAGGGGTAAACTCTCTGTCACAGAAGAAAATTATGTTCTTTGGATTCTTCTTAAATCGAGTTGTAAACTCGGCAATTGCTTTGTTATCAATTAACGAGTGACCTCTTAAAACATTACCGTACACGAACTCTGAGAACACTGTAAATCTGTCAGCAATCACAAAGTCCAACTTTAACAGCTCATCATTCCAGAACATTCTTTCAGTCAGGTTCTCTTCGTTCAAAGGACCTGGTGAATGTATCGACTTAAACTGTGGGAATGCAGCCAATATTAAATTGGTCAGTGTCGTCTTTCCACTGCCGTCTGCCCCTTCAATTATTATCATTTACTCACCTCTCTTTTTTAAGTGAACTTCTTCAATAAGTTCAAGATCTTCTTCAAGACAAATAGGTAATTCTGAGAACAGTGTCTCATTTAATTCTTCAGGAACACTATAGGAGTTACCAAAACTTTTCATCATAGTCTTTTCACTTACTGTTGCTTCTGTTACGACTATTACAATTTTTTCATGATCATAACCACCTGTTTTGTCTTTTATTCTTTTAATTTCTACGTTCATTTCTATTCTCCTAATAATTTCATTAACGGGTATCCATAACGACTTTGAGTTGGTATCAGAAACAAGTTCTTCTTAGACCTTGTTACCCCAACATAGTAACATCTCAACTCTGAGTCAGGATCCTCGTTCCAGTTCTTGTAAACGTTTCTACTATAGTCCAACAATAATACTACGTTCTCACACTCACCTCCTTTTACTCCGTGTATTGTATTAACCTCGATTGAAGACTTCTTTGTGTCAATCTTGTCTCGAAGTATATCTCTATAATAAGTTATGATGTTCTCAGGTAATTTAAAAACTTCATACCATGCTTTATCGAATTCGAGTTCTTTTTCAGTGTCAATCAGATTATCTAATAAATATAATTTTGTTGTGTCTCTTGTGGTCCGCATTTTCTCATAATGATTTATGGCATTGATGTGAGACGGCATCACAGAAAGCTTTCCTTTGTATGTGAACATGACAGGCTTAGTACGTAGATAA
>Ga0114923_10001451_pt1 | contig 16462 bp, 13 predicted proteins | sample SumtaG_FD_89578 | JGI IMG/M metagenome (GOLD analysis project Ga0114923, IMG submission 89578) | Deep subsurface microbial communities from Indian Ocean to uncover new lineages of life (NeLLi) - Sumatra_00157 metaG | ecosystem: Environmental > Aquatic > Marine > Oceanic > Sediment | place: near...
ATTAATGTACTTATTATAACTGCACAATTAGCTAATTATACTTCTCAAACATTCCAATTTTTTGTAGCATTAGCAGAAGGAGGTTCTGAATTACTTCTATATGTAAATAGTGCTCCAAAATATGATGGTGATGCTATTACAGTTAAGACTAATGAATTTATTAATATTTTAGTTTATTATCGAGACAATATTACTTCAGCTCATCTTAGTAATGCAAGTGTTGTACTATTAAACATTGGTAATTTAAATGAGATAAATAATTCTTATACAATAACACTTAACTCGAGCTCTTTAAATCTGGGAATAACAATCCTTACTATTTCTGCTCAAATTAATAATTTTCAATCTCAGACAATCCAAATAAATGTTGAATTGATTGAAAGAGCAACTGAATTGCAGCTCTTATTAAATAATGAAAATAAAACTCTAGATCCAGTAATTGAACTCCCAATAGGTTCAATATTAAACTTAACTGTAAGATACACAGAAAATCAAACAAAACTACATCTAAATAATGCACTAATACAATTGATAGGTGAAAATATATCATTAACTTTCGCAGAAAACCAGATACAACAGCAATATTCCTTCATACTTAATACTACAAACTTAAAAATTGGGGTTAATTTGTTAACGATCACAGCTCAAGCGATGAATTATCAGATCAATACCATTGAACTTAGAGTAACGATTAATAAGATTGCCACCGTTATTAGTACCGCATCTGGAGAACCTCATATGAATATAAATCCTGGTGAAAATGTAAAATTAAGAATAATTCTAAACGACTCTGATTTTGGGGTACCAATTAAAAATGCTACAGTAATATATAGATGGACATATGGACAAGGAGAACTTACAGATTATAATGGCACGGGGATATACGAGGCTGATTTAGTAGATATTCCAAAAGGCTCTTATACAATAACTATAACAGCCTCTGCTGGTGATGATTATGATATAGAAAGTTATGAAATCACCATAAGTGCTGTTGCAGAACCAGTAGAAGACCAATCTTGGCTTATTTATGTATTAACTGGAGGAATTATAGGATTAATATCCTCTATTAGTGTATACCAACTTTATTTTAAACACCCCCCAACAGTTAGAAAGATAAGGAAATTACGAAAAAGCATAAAAAAAGCGAAGAAAAGATCTAAACCCATTATGATTCCTAATAGATCTGAACTTATTGAAAATGATTTCCTTCGTAAAACTCAAATAATTGAATCAGAATCAAAAACTATAGAGAAAAAAATTACTGAAGCTAAATTAAATATAGTTGATGAAAAATCTTCCAAATTAAAAAATAAAAATGTAAAATAAGATATTTATATTAAAGTGATGAATTTATGCCAAAAGGATTTGTAATTACAGAATTTACAGAGGATCAAGGGATAGTGGTTCGACATAGTTATCCAGAAGAATTAGAAGTTGATCTAGATGATATGATGCGTATCTTCTATGCTCATATTACTGGAGCTGGAGAAGCTGGGAATGTTGTGGTCAGATTAGAAAAAGCACGTTCGAATGTGTCGAGTTATTTCACGGGAATGGAGTCTGAAAAGTCATTTATGATTAATTTAATTCTGGATTTAGGAGAAGACCCTGAAATGTTTGGTGAAACGGTTATACAAGATATTAACTTAACAGTTTTAGAATTTTTAAATAGAATTGGGACCAATGTTTCTCAGGACTTTGAAACTATTAAAGAATTAATGATATACTTAAAAGGAAGTATGTTTTTGTTGGAACGCTTGAAAAATTTGACAAAGGAACAGAGATTGGCACAAATATATATTAGTGAAAAAGGGAGAACAATTTTAGAGATATTACAAGAGAATGCATTGTCAAGAAAAAAATTGCAGGGTATTCTTGAAGAAAAATTGAATAAATTGATACCTAATATTGAAATTATCTTGGATCCTTTTATTAAGACAGGTTTAATTAAGCAAGATTGGGTTGAGGGAGATTCTGATATCTCTCTGTTTCTGCTGACTGATTTCTCCTTTTTCAGATCACCAGTTACTAAATTAATTGAAGATGCAAAAAAAAACCTTCCCACTCCCACATTAGCGACAAAATACATTGAAGCCGTAACAAAATTCTTTACCAATTACAAACCTACATTTGAGGACAACATAAAAATTGCCCAAAACATGATGAATCCAGATAAATATGATTATATCACGCTATTTAGAGAGAGAACGTATCCAGTAAGTAAGATACCGAGAGGACCTGGAGAAAGCAGAGAAGAGATCGGTGGATTTTTAAAAGCTATGGAAGAAGATAATATTATTATAGTTCTAAAAGATGAGAAAGGCACTGATTGGGTATTATTATTTACAGATGTTGTTGCACATACGTTTTACCCTGAATACTTGATTGAAAAAATTCGAAAGGACAGCGTTGAAGGAAAGTTAAAGAAGAATGTTGCAATAAAACACTTAGACTTCCTTGAAGAAACATATAAAAAATAGGGATGTGAGCATTTTAATATGTCTGATGAGAAAGATTCTGCAACTATGCAAGTATTAGAGCTTATTGGGTTAGTTCATGATGAAGTCAATACTTATTTTAAGATTACAGGAAGAGGTCCAGTCATGATTGGTGAAATTGCTCTTTTGGCAGAAGTTGAAGAAGAAAGGGCAGTAGAAATCGCTGAAAATTTGTTTCAAAAAGGCCTTATAAGACAAATCCCGGGTAACACACCAATCTACGAAGCCCTACCCCCATATGCAGCGCTCTTGGGGCAAATCCATCAATTTAAAGAAACTATTAAGATATTTCAAGAAGTTACACCTAAAAATATCCAAGAACGATTTGATTCACTCGAAACCCATTCATCAAAACTTAAAAAACTAGATGATTACCGCGCTTATCTTCAAGTAATGAAAACAAAACTTCCAGAGCAAATAAAATCACAGTTCGATAGATTTGAAAAAGAACTTGAACAAGTAAATAGATTTCGAGATGTTAGAACGTTTATTCTAAATTTAAAAGAAATAGTTCCTGCGGAAGTTACTAAGGAATTTGGATTGATGGAAAGCCGTTTGGATGGCATGAAAACGGAAATTTCTAACAGATTTGAAAAGCAGTTTAGAATTGGTGCTTTGAAAAATATGGCTGAAAAAATTGTATCTCGAGTAATTTCGGAGCAGTTTAAAGATATAACAGTTATTTTTCGTGATAAATTCGTACAAACCACACAAAATATGTTAGATCAAGTAGTAGAACAATTAGTGAGTATTACTGATACTGCTAGCGAGATCAGTTCAGATTTGGGTACTGTTTTTACAGACATAGAGAATGGAATAAAAACAACTCTAGAAGATTTAGAAAGTAGGGTTTCAGGAGTCTATGATGAAATTATTACAGGCATACAAGAATTAAAGGATTTATTCAGAACAGAAATTTTCGAAACGATACAAAATGATATAATCGACAACATTATCAATCAACTAGAAAGCTCAGAAATAACGATGAATGAATTCTGGGAGCGATCTAAAGAAGTATCATTATTGAGTTTTAAAGATGTATGGTTTGTTAGGAGTTTTGAAGGTATTAAAGCCCAAATCAACGAGTCACTAACCCGAGTGAAAATGCGTGTTCATCTGGTTGCACCAAAGTTAGAAGACATAGATCTTGTTGCACTTTCAAGATTAAAAAAACATGTTAATATTAGAATTTCCACTAATTTTGACCTAAGTGATCCCGAAGATCAGATGCGATTTAAACAGATTGAAGATTTGCCAAATTTTGCTATAAGACATTATCATCGCGAAAACTTATGGTCAATTAATAAAGATTTTGAAGAAGTTATAATTTGTGCTGTTTCTAAAACCGATAAAGGAGAATTTGAAATTGCAGGCATGGGATCTGTACTCGAAGAACATGTAAAGTTATTTGCAGCAGTTTTAGAAGATGTGTGGATACAATCTAAAAAAATAGATCAAGTGCAGATTCTAGATAAAATCAAAAAGGCTAGTGAACCTACTATACCCGCAGAGAAATTTACTCCAACGATAAAGCCTCCTTTATCTGAAAAAATTACACCTACACCTATTGAACAGCCTTATGTTGAACCGAAGGTCACAATTCAACCAGAACCAGTTATAAAAGTAAAACCCCAGCAGGAAATTCCTGAAATTAAAACAGAAACAAGTATTTCTTCAATGGATATAGGATCAACTGAAGTATCTCTTTCATCCCAGATTGATAATTTATTGAACAACATTGCAAAAATGACGGGAAATGGTATCGCTACTAAGTTACAAGTTTTGCAAGATGATATTCTTGAGAAAAAAGGTTATAGTGCCGTCTTAAGACAGATAAGAATGAGTATCGCACCATTGAAAGCAAATCCAAATTTAATAAATACCTCTGAAAAACAAAACCTGATAAATAAAATAAATTTCTGGAGAAAAAAGTTAAAAATCTAATATTTTTTTCTAATCCTTATGTCTTTAATAATTGATAATTTAGAATAGAAGTGGATATTCTATTCCAAGGTATTTTTTCACTACAGATAAAATCTCCTCCTTAGTACCAATATACCCGAAAATTTGATGCTTTGCTTTTCCATGGGATGAATTTTCTACTGTTTTAAAAGGATTTAATTGAAGCTCTATTTCCCCAAAATTTAGTAGGGGTTTATCTGAGGATTCTGAATTATAAGATTGGATAACGCCAATCTCGAATTCAGGATGATCTCTAGAGACATCGAAACATTCAGTCTGACTTTTTGGAATATCATTTGATAATTTTACAATAAACCCATAATCGTCACTACCTGGAATTTCTAAGATATAACTAATTTTGGCAGGTTTTTCGAAATCGATGTCTTCTGGTCGAATAGCAAGTTTATAAATTTCATCCACGTCAACCTTAAACGCCACATAATTTTGTCCTGTTTGCACCCGATCTTCAGGGATCGCCTGAAAATATGATATTGGTTTTGGATTTTCTTTTGTAGGTATCAAAACGGTTCCTGGATTTTCAGTACCTCCACTAATAACAGTTGCTAACGACCATCCATTAATCTTTAGATTAGGTTTATAGAATATGCAATCATCAAGAATTTCAATGCCACAATAACTTACTCCAGTTGAGAAAGGCTCATCAATTAGTTTGAATTGTCGGGTGATTTCTCCTTGATATCCTTGTTTAGTTCTTTGATTTAGAAGAAAAATTCCGCTTGAGACTGTACAAGAATGTTCTGAACTTGCCAAAATTTCATAGTTTGCGGGATCAATGCCTTGAGGACAAAACCAATCTTCAAACGTATCAGGCTTTTGATAGAAGAAATCTCGTTCTGGGCTAACCCAATACCGATCCCCTCCAATTTCATGACTTCTTGATTTTATAGCTTCCTTGATGTCTGGATTGACCCAAAGTAAGTTATAGCAATTATCCTTAGGAAATATTCCTAACGGTCGACCACCATGTTCGGAAATTAGAACGGAACCATTTTCCGAATCCAGTTCCACGAGTTTAGTGTAATCGCTTATAGTTGAGATTAACTTATCTTTCGTAAAGTAATTCATAATTAAATTCGAGTATTTGAAGTTTTTAAGCTTTTATTATTATTAAGAATGGTATATAATAATCTTCGTGAAAGTGTACTTTCACGATTTAATGTATATACTAAGATATTATTCATGTGGTATGTAAGTATTATTTGAAGAATGCTAAATAGTAATTAGGGTGACATTTTTAATGTAATCATTACTTGTATCATAATTTGACTTTAAATCAACTTATAAAAAAAAAATATATAACTAAATTATAATAAATTTTATCTAATTTACAGAGGATTATTAATATAGGTTTTCAGAAACTTCATTGTTCCTGAGAAAAAAATTGATAAGGTGTATATCATCTCAGAAATAAGAAAATTCAAATTATGTGTCTTTGGGGATAGTGGTGTTGGAAAAACATCTTTAACACGAAGATTTGTTACAAGCACATTTATTGAAGATTTAAAAAGAACAATAGGAACAGATATAACGAAGAAATCTCTTGAAGTCAAAGGAAAACTAATTTCACTCCAAATTTGGGATTTTGGAGGTGAAGAAAAATATCAAGTTCTCTTTCCCAGCTTTGTTAAAGGTGCTAATGGAGGAATTTTTATGTATGATATAACAAGAGAAAGTAGTTTAAAAAGTATTGAACCATGGATTTCCTTTTTTAAAGATAATCAAGATATTCTTAAAGTTCCTATTATTAGCGTAGGAGGAAAATCAGATCTTGAAAATCTTAGGATTGTCACTATGGAGAATGCTATCGACATGGCACAATTACACAATTTGGATGGATATTACGAGTGTTCTTCAAAATCGGGTGAGAAAGTAGAGAAGATATTTAAAGCGATAACGAAACTTATGATGAAAAAGACGGGTGATTAACTTCTTATTCTTGTCAATTAAGAATGTTTTAAAATTTCATAACTTATTATAAATTTTAAGAAAAAGTAAATAGTCCCTTACTTCTTAAATATGTTGTAAAACATTTTGTATCATACAACAAACTTTTATGTTTTTCATTAAATATTTGTAATAAAATTTTAAAATTTATAATACGAGTTTGAGGTTGAATATGCCAAAAATAGTACACTTCGAAATAAATGCGGATGATGTATCAAGAGCAAAGGCTTTTTACGAAAAAGTTTTTAAATGGAAAATTCAAAGTTGGCCGGGAAATCCAGATTATGGTTTAATTGAAGCAGGAGAAGAAGGTGAACCTGGGATAAATGGGGGATTACAGAAAAGAGAAGATTCTGCAGATCAGATTTTTAATTATATTAGTGTATCTTCTGTGGATGAGACTAAAAAACAAATAGAAGAAAATGGGGGATCAATCGAGACACCTAGAATATCTGTTCCCGGAGTAGGTCATTTCTATATGTTCAAGGATCCAGAAGGGAATAAACTTGGAATAATGGAAGAAGATGAGAATGCTAAGTAAATTTTTATAAAAAATATTTTTTTTCTTTTATATGTTCCATGAATTATGAATTTGGGTAGTAGATTAACTCTTTCTATTAAAATTCATGAGTATCAGATATAATTTTTCCACCATCAACAATTAAGCATTCACCGTTAACATAAGATGAATCATTACTTGCAAGAAATAAAGCGACTTTCCCAATTTCATCGACGGTACATGTTCTCTTTAAAGGATAAGCACTTGATATACTATTAATCCACTCTTCTATTTCTTCAGGTGTACGGTCACCTTCGGAGTTCGCAATTCTAACGAAGCCTGGACATATTGAATTTGTGCGGATTTGTGGTGCAAAATCAACAGCGAGAGTTTTTGTTAAAGCATTTACTGCTGCCTTAGTTACCGGATATACGCAAAAATTTTTTAAGACCTTAAATGCAGCAGTTGATGAAATGTTTACGATAGTTCCCCCTCCACTTCTCAATATTAAAGGAATAGCATATTTAGCAAATCTAAAATACCCGTTCAAATTGACATCAATTATTTTTTGCCAATCTTCCTCAGGAGTACCAACAACATTCTGAAAAATATTCCCTTCATATGAAGCCGCGCAATTAACTAAAATATGCAATTGATTATACGTTTTATGCGTAAGATTTATAGCATTTCTTACTTCTTCAGTTTTAGAAGCATCTGCCTTAACAAAGATCCCTTCCCCCCCGTTTTCCATAATTTGATCAATTGTCTTTTGTCCCATATCTTCAAGAACATCTACAACTACAATTTTAGCACCCTCAGAAGCAAATTTAAGTGCAATTGCACTCCCTATAGATGGACCTCCCTCTTTAAAACCTAATGCTGCACCCGTAACTAAAGCTACTTTATTTTTTAACTTCATGGTTTAACATAGAGTAGCAAAATTAAAAAATTAATAGTGCGGAATTTTTCAAATTTATTATTAATAAATCAGTAAAATTTGGGATCCTTCCCGTAAAAGAACAAACTATATAAAAATAATCATTCAATAATCTCGGCTATTTCGGCTAGTCTTATTTCCTCTAAAGCCGGAACAGCTTCTTCTTTGTCGTATTCAAGACGCTTGATTTTTGTGAATAACCATATGAAACTTGGGTATACTATTCCAATGAACGCACAGATCAGAAGCAGATTAACAATACCAAGAAGATTTGCTAAAGGTCCTGCAAGAAGAGCTCCAATCGGGGCAATTGCCATAGAAATCATATGATCTATTGACATAATTCTCCCTACTTTATCTTTTGGGACAGCTGATTGTAAAATTGATAAATAAGTTGATACAGTAATTGGGAATACCACAGCACCAGGGAATAATGCAATCATCATTATAATAAAATTCCCTGTTGGAGCTATAATTGCAAAAATTTGCCCTACAAAAAAAAGTGATGCTCCAATTATGTTTATTTTAATTTTGTGTTTAAAATCTTTCTTAATTAAAGTTATTAAAGAACCCGTAATACTACCAATACTAAATGAAGTCATTAGTAGAGCAAGGTTAAGCGCAGTTCCTTCATGTGTGTTTAAAATAAAATAGGGGAGCAACACATTCCAAGGTCTCATGATAAAATTCCAACACATGGCAAAAATAATCATCGCAAGAAGACCTGGAACCATTTTTATAACTATTAACCCTGTTTTAAAATCTTTAGAAACTGATTTTTTCGTAGTCTCTTCAGTTATTTGGTGTACTGATGGTATTTTTATTAACAATAAAGGTACCATTGCTATTAGAAATGTGAATATATCAAGAAGAAAAATATGTTCAACAGCAAAAAATGATAATAATGTTGCTGCAATAACTGGTCCTATACTAAAAATTAAACCAGAGAATAGGAAGTTCATCCCATTTACCCTACTCAACCGTTCTTTTGGGATCATAGTAGGAATGATTGACTGTACTGCCGGCATTTGAAATGCGAATAATCCCGCTCTAAGTGTGTTAATTCCTAATATCAACCATACGTTTTGAACCCCAATCAAAAAAAATGCAAATAAAAGAAAAGTAACCAGCGCTTGAAGTGAATCTGAAATTGCTATTATTGTTTTTCTATTCCATCGGTCAGCCAATACCCCCGATAAAGGAGTAACTACAATTTGTGGGATGAACATTAAGAATGTCGAAATCGAAAGAATAACCACGCTTCCAGTTTCGATTGTAAGCCACCATGTAATTACAAATCCAACAATCATCGAACCTAGCATTGAAAAGTTCTGACCTAGCAAAAAATATAGATAATGTCGAAAAGTTTTATTAGTCGGTGTTTGTTCCATTATTTTTCACTTCGGTGTTTCAATTTTTCTCATATTTATTATAACTAGTCTATAATTCATTACCTAAATAGATTAAATTGCTGAACTTAGAGTGAACTATAAACCCTAATTGAAGTGGGGGATTTTTTACAGAAGTGGATAAAAGATTTAAATTCAGTAAAGAGGATTGGGAAATTATTTTCCATTAGTTGATATTTCTCTTCTGAATTTTTTGGGTTAGTTTGAGAATAATACCAATTTCCGTAGCATCCCCTACCGGTAACCAATGCTGTTTTGTATATTATATTCTCAAGACTTAGAGAATTCTATAGCATCTTTAGGACATACTTCAATACATCGATTGCAATAATAACATTCATTTTTTTTACTGTCTGCAGATGCTTCTTGAGTTGGACAAATCTTTTCGCACAATCCACATTCATTACAATCTTTTGTACGCCGGTATTTACGTCTAGTAACTCGAGCGCAAAGAGAAGCAACTGCTCCAGCGGGACATATAAACCTACAGAAAGGACGATAAATAAAAATACTAATAATTGATACTACAACCAACCCGATTAAAGGGAAAATGAATGTGAATGTAAACATGTTAATAAAATACCAAAATCCTAAATTAGGATTGAATATCTGTAGAATTTGTATACTCCAAATACCCGCTAAGAGGATTATAATAAAGAGGAAAAACCTTCGTATCAAACTTGCTTTTACTGAAGAGGTTTCAATATGAAATTTGTTGTTGTTTTGAGCTTCTTCATCAGATTTAAAATTTATTTGCGAGATTAGTTCCTGTAGTGTTCCTATAGGACACGCAAAACCACAGAGAACTCTACCTAAAAAAATTGTAGTAATTATTAAACCTCCAAACACTGTGAACACAGGAAAGAGTTTGGTGACATCCCCTCTCACTGCAATAGTAGATAAAGTTTGTTGAAAAGGCATGAGTAGATTAGGAAAACCTCCAAAAATTACACCAGCAAAGACCGTAGCTACAACAAGAATCGTAATTCTCACATTTCGACTTAACTTTTTTATACGTATTAATAAAATAACGAATAATGAAATCGTTATCCAGAAAATAAACATTGGTACTGCGAAATAATGATTAACGGGGGGTGTATCTGTTTGAAAAAACATTTATTATAACTCAGGTTGGATTTTTTCTTTTTCCACTTATAGAATAGAATTTATGTGTAAAATCCCCTAAAATTATGAGGTAATAATCTTAAACAACTTTTAAAATTTTAGGCTTCTAATACTTTTGATTAAATAATAAAGAAATTCTGTTCTTTGAAATAGTTGTAAAGAGTGAACTATAAATCCTAGTTGAAGTTGAGTATTTTTTACAGATATGGATAAAAGATTTAAATTCAGTATCGAAATAGATTAATTTCAAATCCCCTTTAATTTTATATGATTGAAGTTGAAGTTATCACTTTTGATTTGTGGAACACGTTATTATCTAATAAACCTTATACAGAGAAGAGATTACAGCGTTTCTTCAGTTTTTTAAAAGAAAGGAAAATTTTGATCCCTTTCGACCAGTTTAAAAAAGCATTTAATGCTAAATTTCATTTCTCAGAGGTAACATTTGAGGAGATTAACTTTCAACATATATATACTGAGGAAAGAATTTTAAGTGTACTTGAAGAAATAAATGTCAAGATCCTTGAATCTGATATAGACTTACTTACAAGAGAGTTTGAATCGATGATGTTACAAGACCCTCCTATGTTAAAAAAGGGGGTGAAAAATACTCTAGAAGAACTTACCCCAGATTATCAAATTGGATTAATTTCTAATACTGGCGTTACACCTGGAAGCATTTTAAGCAAAGTATTGGATGAATATGGTATACTTCAAATTTTTGACGCTACGATCTATTCTGATGAAACAGGGCTATTTAAACCGCATCCAAAAATGTTTGAGATACCATTGAACAAATTTAACTGTAGTCCTCAAAATGCTATCCATATTGGTGATATGTTGGAAACAGATATTAAGGGTGCAAAAGATTATAAAATGCATACGATATGGTTAAATGACAGTAATCTCCCGAAATCAACCGAAATTCTTCCTGATTATGAAATAAAGCAAATTTCTGAAGTAATTCAAATAATTAGGGATTTTAATTAAAAAAAGTTGAAAAAAATAATAAAAATTTTCTGACTTTTAAAAGTTTAAATTTTTCTAAATATACTATTAATTACACTATTTTATAACATAAAGTATAACATATTGAAAGTGGTGTTTATTACAGAATATAAAACTTTAAAAATTGAAGAACGAGAAGATGGAATCTCTATTATCACTCTAAATAGACCAGAAAGGCTAAATGCCATTAATTTTGAACTGATAGAGGAGTTTCTTGATTATTTAGATCGTTTAGAAAATAATTATGACATTCATGTTGTAATATTGACCGGTGAAGGCCGGGCATTCTCAGCTGGGCTTGATTTAAAAGACATGGGATCTCTGAATAGCAATCCTATTTATATGAATTCAGATAAATTCAGATATCTAAAAACTAAAGACCCTATTAAGGTTACCTTTATGTTACAACGCCGAATCACTCAAATAATGATTAAGCTGAGAAAAATCCCACAACCCGTAATAGCGGCGATAAAAGGACCTGCTTATGGTGGCGGTCTTGCTCTTTCATTAGCCGCGGATATCCGAATTGCGGGAGAAAGTACAATTTTTTGTAATGCTTTTATTAAGATTGGTGTATCAGGAGCGGATTGTGGAAGTACTTATTGGTTACCGCGAATAATTGGATTCTCCGATGCGGCTGAAATTATTTACACTGGTAAAGATGTTGATGCAAAAGAAGCTGAACGTATTAGACTTGTATCAAGAGTAGTTCCTGATAATGCTATAATTGATGAGGCGCTGAAAATAGCAAGCAATATGATTGATAAAAGTGTTTTAGGTCTTCGACTAACTAAAGAAGCGTTAAACATTAACATCGATGCTCCATCTTTAGAAGCGGCAATTGAGCTTGAAAATAGAACTCAAAATGTAACCAGTCAGTCTATTGATACAAAAGAGGCGAGCCGGGCGTTTTTTGAAAAGAGAAAACCAAAATTTGGTAAATGGTGAAATTATAATTTGAATCATGAATCATGGGTGTGAAGAAGTTGGATAAGCGAATTTCTAAGGATGAATATTTTTTGAGGATGGCTGAAGTTGCCTCTTTGCGGTCTACTTGCATTAAAAGAAAAGTAGGCGCTGTGCTTGTAAAAGATGACCATATTTTATCAACAGGCTATAATGGTGCCCCCTCTGGATTTAGTCATTGCACTTCTGATTCTTGTGTCCGAAAATCCTTGGCTCCTGGAGAAAAACCAGAATTATGCAGAGGCGTACATGCTGAAATTAATTGTATAATTCAAGCAGCGATTCATGGTACAATAATTGAAGGAAACACTTCTCTTTATACAACAACATTTCCTTGTATGAGTTGTTTAAAACTAATTATCAACTCAAGGATTAAACGACTCATCTATAAGGAAGAGTATAATATGGAAAATAAAATTAAAATTGATCTAATAAAAAACTCTGATTTAGAAACATTTCATCTAACAAATGGTTAAGCTTTTCCAATAAAAACGGTGATACCACTATTAACGAAAAAACTTTAAGATAAGTCCTTGCTTCTTCATAATTTCTTTATCAATCAGTAAAAAGAGGAGTAATTTATCTCCATATCTAATTACCGGACAATTTCATAAAGATTTAGAATAGATAAATTGATGTAGTATTATTTAAGAAAGATGTTCTATTATAATTAAAGTGGGATATCATGCTTGATGAATCATTTTTGAATCTTCAGATTACCATATTGTTATCATTGGGTACCATAATTTTCATTTTTACAAGTTTTAAAAGAAGAGAATTAATTATTTATTTACCTGCTTATCTCTTTGCACCAATCGGATACTTGTTTGTGTATTTGCAAATTCTTGATAATGCCTTTCGATTATTAGGTAACTTATTTTTTTTAATAGGTGTTTTAGCTTTAATAATAGCAATCTACTATGAGTATTTTAAAACTATCAAAAAAATCCATAAGGTTAAAGAGACTAAACTTAAAAATAACAAAATTTTACTCAGTTTTAGTCCATTTATATCTGTAATAATAGGGATTCAAATCATCTTTTCGATTTTAATTTTAATTGCTATTTTAATGCTCATAAAACTTTTTCTTATGGAGCGAAGTACTAAAAATGCTTCTTTATCTGTTTTTCTTACTTCAGCTCTACTTACAGCAGTATCAACTATATTATCATATTTTGAATTACCCGGAATGTGGGAATTTAGTTTTGTAGGGACGATCATATTCAGTGCTGTATATTTCATATTCCCAATTCTTTTATTATTAGAAGAAAGACTCATAAAGTCAAAAATTCAAGTAAAAGAAACAGAAGAAAAATCCCGACTAATTTCTGAGAATGCTAATGATCTTATTGCAATTTTGAATGATAAATACGAATATGAATACGTAAACGAACAGGCATATCTTAGGTTCCTTGGATATTCAAAAGATCAATTAATTGGTAAGAGAGTATGGGAGCTTGTACATCCCGACGATATTGAAAGGTTAGTAAATTCGCAACAACTCACAATTGATGGGTTTCAAGAAGTAGAAGGTGAAGATAAGGCAGAATTAAGAATAAAACATAAAAATGGGATCTACATCTGGATGGAATATACTGCTAAAGTATTTGTTAATTCTCAAGGAAATCCAAATGTTATCATAATAACTAGGGATATAACAGAACGTAAAAAAGCAGAGGAAGTATTAAAAGAATCTGAAGAAAAATTTAGAACAATCGCAGAAGAATCCATGGTAGGAATTAGCATAATCCAAGATAATTTAATTAAATACATCAATCAAAAATTTTTAGATTATCTTGGGTATAAGCTCGAAGAAGTTCAAAAGTGGCAACCAAGTGAATTATTTGATAAGGTAATACATCCCGATCAGAGAGAAGAAATAACAGAATATTCACGACAAAACCAATTAGGTGAAAATACATCCACTTTTAATTTTGAAGTAAAAATGATCTTGAAAAATGGGGAAATCCGGTGGTTAGATATATACTCAAGGTCTATTATCTATGAAGGGCGCCCAGCAGGTATGAATATTAGTATAGATATAACAGACAAGATAAATACTGAACAAGAATTAAAAGAATCTGAAGAAAAATATCGCTCTTTATTTGAGAATTCTCCAATTTCTTTGATGGATCAAGACTTTTCTGAGATAAAACGATATATCGATCATCTAAAAGAATCGGGAATTAATGATTTCAAAAAGTATTTTGATAATAAACCTGAGGAAGCTATCAAGTGTATGTCGAAGGCTAAATTAGTTGATGTGAATAGGAAAGCTTTAGAAGTATATAAAGTTAGCAATAAAGAAGATTTTGTTAACAAAATGAATCAATTTAGCGAAGGTAAGTTTGATGAAATGACTGAAGACGCATTTTTAGATAATAAAAAGGAAATACTATCATTAATAAACGGGAATACAATATATGAGTCGGAAATTATTACAGAAACTTTCGCAGGAGATTTAATAGCTTTATATGCAAAGACTTCGATAGTACCAGGATTTGAAAGCACATGGTCAAAAGTCATTGTGTCTATTATAGATATAACAGAACGTAAAAAAGCTGAAGAAATTGTCAGAGAAGAGAATATAAAACTTTTAGAACTTGATAACCTTAGAAAGGAACTAATTACTCGCATATCACATGAACTAAGAACACCTTTAACATCAATGTACGCTGCTTCTCAAATCTTGTTAAGATCAAATCAAGAAGATTCTATAGGAAAAATATTACCCTATATAGAGATTTCACATCGAGGTGCTATTCGTCTTAAAGAACTTATTGATAATTTATTGGATTCATCAAGAATAGAAAATAAAAAATTTGAGCTAAAATATTCGAATGAAAATATCACTACTATTATTAATGATTGTGTTAAAGAACTTAGTTATCTAGCAAAAGATAGGCAGATAACCTTAAATAACAATGTTACTACGGATATATATGTTAAATTAGACAAATATAGATTTCCACAAGTCCTAATTAATATTCTCTCAAATGCAATAAAAAATACTCCCCCGAATGGGATGGTTTTTTTAACAGTAAATGAAACAGAAGAGTACTTTGATATCCTTATTAAGGATACAGGTGTGGGTTTAACTCAAGAAGAAAAAGGAAGATTATTTCAGAAGTTTGGAAAAATTGAGAGATTTGGAATGGATTTGGATGTAGATATCGAGGGTGCAGGATTAGGTCTTTACATCTCAAAAGAGATAGTTGAATTGCATGGTGGAGAAATCATTGTTGAATCTGAAGGAAGAAATAAGGGAAGCACATTTATAATCAGATTAAATAAAGAAGTATAATAATAAGAAATAAGGTGATAATATGGGAAACAGCCAAACCAAGATTGACTTTTTAATTATTGAAGACGATTTCAATACAGTCAAATTGTTAAAATTGTTTGTTGAGTCTAATGGGCATACATGTAAAGTGGCTGGAAGTGTTAAGAAAGGACTTGAGATTTTAAAGAATTATACTCCTTCACTAATTCTACTAGATCTATTATTACCAGATAAAAAAGGCTTTGAAATACTCCCAGCCATTAAATCAAATTTGTTATTTAAAGATACACTTATTTACTTTTTAACAGCAATACCCAGATCTGAAGCTTTAGAGTTAATGGAAAAATATGGTGCGAATGGTGTTATTTCAAAACCTTTTAATCTTGAAGAACTTGACGCTTTATTCAGAGTATTAGAAAAGAAACAATCAAGGTTAATAACTTAATAAGCCTTCGTTTAGAAGATAACAAGACAATATTATATGTCAATGATAAGGATTTCAAGCAATGCAAGATCTTACTTCTTGATATTCCTACTAACGAAGATGAACTGGCTCGAGTGATTAAGTCGATAGATGAAGCTGCAGAAAAATTAGATTCTAATATAGAATCAATTGATTCGGAAACAGAATTTTGGGGGCATTGTAGTAACATGCAAGCTTTTTCTAATTCCCCTTTCCGATGATAAGTATCACCAATTACATTTAAAATAGTTGGAACTATAAAAAAAAATCTTAAAGAATTTTCAAAAAAAGCTAGGCTCTTAATGAGAAATTTTAAAGCAGGATCATATTCACCCTTCCGATAATGA
>Ga0114923_10001452_pt1 | contig 16434 bp, 16 predicted proteins | sample SumtaG_FD_89578 | JGI IMG/M metagenome (GOLD analysis project Ga0114923, IMG submission 89578) | Deep subsurface microbial communities from Indian Ocean to uncover new lineages of life (NeLLi) - Sumatra_00157 metaG | ecosystem: Environmental > Aquatic > Marine > Oceanic > Sediment | place: near...
CCCTTGACGTAGGCTTTTCGTTTGACACGTATCTTTTCCAGGATTTCGTCTTGTCCTTCACTCATGTGTTAGCTCCCTTTTATTGATGGAATCAGCTTATCGACCATTGCCTTGACGCGGCAGTTGTTTTTCATGGCATGTAAGAACGCCATTAGTGATTGTTCGTCGATGTGGAAGTCTTCCAATCCGAGTTCGGTCATTAGGCTTCCAAGTAGATGCTGGAGTTCAGTCGTGAACATGTTGCACCTTGCTAAAGTTACCAATAGGGCTACCACAGGAATGCCTTGCTAGTGGATTCATTAGTGCCCCGCTAGTAAAACGCAGGGGTAGTTCAGAACGCAGACACACTTACTTGCTCAGTTCGCGGCAAGTCTCCACAATCTTTGTCACGTTGACATTGGAGTCGATGACTTGCTTGAGCAAAGCCACCACTTCAGGTGCCACCTTGATCTTGTCCGCGTACTCACGCAGGACATTCTCCACGGTCGCACGACGATACGCTTTGACGTCTTCGTCGGCCAAGTTCGGCACTTCGTAGCCGAGGGCCATACGGAGAGCGTTCACCACCGTCACGGATTGAAACGAATCTTTCCGATCTTCCAATTCCTTCTTCGAGAGGGGTCTGGTTTCATCGTCCTTCTTCGTCTTCTTGCCGTTCTTGTGGGAGTTGATAAGGTCGATGACGGCTTGCTTGGTAGCATTACCACCACCCGTAACCTTGATTCCTTCTCCATTCACGGTAATCCCAGTTACGCCGGATTCCCACGAGCCATCCTTGTCGTCTTCGGTCTTGGCCGTTGACAGTGCTTGGATTGCGGAGGTGTTGCCCTTGAAGTGGACAATCTCGTTGTCCTCCAACAGTCCGTCACCTTGCTTGAAGTGGAACAAGACTTGCTCCCGAATGAACGGGCCGAGCTTGCACGCCCGAATCAGGTAGTTGCCAACGAACGTATGCAACCACTTGCGGGCGAAGTCCCGACGTTTCTTCGGATCGTGAATCTTCTCCAACTCCTTGACCTTGTCGGCCTTTCCGACCAGATCCTCGCCGATGATGCGGTGCATTTCCAGGATGATATCCATTTCCGCCTTGTTGCCGAGATACCGGCGAAAGACAGACTGGACAATCTCGGATTTGGCAATCCGCTTCATCGAGTTATGGTCCAAGACCATTTCCTCCGCCTCTGTCAACGTCAAGTTGTCGTGAACAATGGCGGGGATCTTTTGCAACGAATCAACCAAAGCGGCCGACCATTGATCCGGCTCGGAAAGAATTTCCTTACTGGCGATGGTACGCCGATTGCCGCGGATGACCACGTACTCGCCGGGCTTGACGCTGAGTTGCTTTGCAACATTCTCAGCGGGCAACCACAGCGTGATGGCATCCGTGACACGTCCCTTCGCCGCAAGTTCATCCTTCATGGTCGCAATGTCCAGATTGTTCGCGAATCGAACATTGATCGAAACATCACTGATCTTGGAAAGCGGGATGATCTTGACGCCGAAATCCTTTGCCGCCGGCTTGACGGGCTTGGCTTGTGTCGTATCCGTTACTTCTTTTTGTGCAACACTACTCATAATAAGTACCTTTCAGAAAGGGATATTGAGTAGCGGGGCACTAAAGAACCCACTAGCTTTGCGTGACGATGTAGCTTTCCACTCCTTGCTAATTCTATCAGAATCTTCTTTCGTGTGGCGGGTAAAGAAGGAACCATTTACAGAAACCAACAATAGCTGGGGTACAGAAAACTGCAATTGTGATGTAGAGTGTAACCATGACGTACTCCTTCTGGCCATTTTGGCCATTCTGTGACATTTTGCCTACACCACTTGGGTAGCACTATGCCACCCAAGTGGTAGGCAACGCCGCGATGATGAAGGAGCGGAAAGCTACATCGTCAACAGTGCGTGGTTAGTCCCCAATAGAAAGGCATATCGTTTCATGTTTCAAGATCCGCCATGAGTGGTGGTACAAACCACCTAGTGCGGAAGTTACGGTAGATATGTTGTTCCCCTATGGCTCTGTCGTTATCGACAACAGAACACTCGTTATCGTGTCGTCTGCAAGCTAATGTTGCGGCGAGTTCAGAATGGAAGGAATCAACTAATGTTCCCGTTTGTCGGGTTCGGAGTTCAAAACGCATGGCAACCCCCAATCTGGGGACTAACCACGCACTGTTTTGCTTTACTTCATACTTGGTAAAATTACCCAGCCCTACAAACCATCCAATACGCAATAACCAACCGTGGTAATACTGGTAATGTATAGGGTACTGTTTTGCGGTAATCGTCATCGGTTGAACCGACTTTCTACCAAGCGTACCACCTGAGAGGGAGTGGAATCCACCACATGAACCGTCTAGGCTGCGACATCCGTACAGTCGCTATAGTTCCTCACATCGTTACAACCGATCCAATCGGTGTAACCGTGCTAATGCGTACATCCGTTGCAATCAATCAATCCGTTACGATCGAGCAATCCGTTGCGACCAGTCAATCCGTTACAGTCAGCTAATCGTTACAATCCGTTCTGCGTTGTCGATCCGTCAAGATACGATAGACTCCGTTCTGCGTTGTCGATCCGTCAAGGTAGTCTAAAAAGTTTCAGACTACAACTAAGCAAAACTGCAATTTCCTGATGACGTAACCCTATGCTACGCAACACTTTACATCGACAGCCTGCATATAGTGAACCACCCATCGGGAGGAAATGTTGCGGGTATCCACGGGAAAATATCTTGACGGGTGCCGATCTGTTGCGTATAGTATAGTGTAGGCTGAAACATCTTTCCTCTAGTTCAAAGGGTCAAGCGATGATGACACAAAAGACTATGGAACGCAACGCACGGGAACGGCTGGCAAGCTACGGGCAATATGACGGACGGCAAGCTATGCTTGCTAGGCTGGCAACCGTTGCCCCTGAAATGCTCTTGACTGCCGATGGTAGTTCTGTTAAGGTAGCAACCACCGAATCCAAGAGCAAGAGCAAGAGCAAGAGCAAGAGCAAGAGCAAGACTCCGACCAGCGAATCGGGTATTGCTCGGACGTGTTACAGTTATGCCGATCATGTGGTCTGTACCAGAAGTGACGGTCACATGAGTTGGCGGGTTTTCTCCGATATGTCGGAAGCCTACGATTATGCGGTCAAGGAGGGTGGTAGGTATTATTGCAATATCATGGATGATGACGGTAATCGGCTTGGTAGGCTTTATCCTCTTGATGCCGTATGTCACGGTTCTAACGGTAGTATGGATACATATCATAGGGCATGGCAACCGTTGCCCGATGATAAGCCTAGCAAGCCTACCAAGACGGGTTCGCCCCGCAAGCGTAAGCCTATGGCAAGGGATACATGGCAACCCGTCGGCATGGATAGCACGCAAGCCTATCATGTATACGGGGGTGGCTTGCCAGTTAGGGAAACCCGGCGGTATGGCATAAGCTAGTCTATCCACGTCGATACTCTCCAAGAGGGCAGGAGCTAACCTCCTGCCCTCTTCTCGTTGGTACGTTGCCCACCTGCTACCTGCTACCCACCTGCTACCTGCTACCCACCTGCTACCTGCTACCCACCTGCTACCTGCTACCCACCTGCTACCTGCTACCCACCTGCTACCGCTCACCCCTGGATATGTCGTTTGTAGTGATTGTACGAAATACGTTGCGTTTACACCTTGCCTTTCGTGGCATTTACGGCCCAGTGCCCAGTACCCTTGCGGCATTCCACACTATGAACGGTAGTTACCACACAGTAGTTACCACACTACTACACCATACCCCCACCGTACTACCCACAGATCCAGTACCCAGTACCCAGTATAACTACTGCCTGATACAACGTGGTATGTACCCACTACATGTGGTGTACCACGTACAGTACAGTAGTAGTACGTGTGGTAACTACTGGATACTGGGCACTGGATCGTGGAAACTACGGTGGGGAGGGGTCAAATCTCCACGCCAGAGTGCGGTTACCCACATACACCTCCACCCCCGGGTACTAAATGAAACGTATAATTTTTTTGAATGACGTTTGCCGTCCGTTGATAAAATTACCAATGGCGTACCACTTCTGAAGTATTCATTATACCATAAAAGAGGGGTCTTGTCAACCCCCTAAATGGAATTACTTTTACCCCCAATGGTGGGGTATTGCTTAAAAATCGACTTTGAAAATTTTCATATTTTTTCAATGAACTTTAACCCAATCCAGTGCCCAGTACACCTATCCACTATGCGATCCGCTGCTTCCCGAAACTATCCTTTATCCTGCATAGTATGACTATCCTACAGCCTTGTATCAGACAGTACATATACTGGCTGCATAAAATTATATCCTACAGACTATATACTGGGTACTGGCCACTGGACCATAAAAGTAAGTCTAAAAATGGGTCACTGGCTTTTCCCTTGCACGAAAAAGCGTCCAAAAATAATTCACACTAATTTTACACTCAGATCGGCTACAATATAATAGAGCCGGCTACGCCGGTTCACCACACCCAAGCTAGGAGTGAAAATTGATGGTCCAAAAAACGTGCAAGAGAATTTTGATGGTCCCCCTATTGGTGGGGGTAATTCTTGCTAATTCTATCAACGGTCAAACTCTGTTACCGCCGATAGTTTTGCCGGGTACTTTTTCGTATGAAGCGTATGCACCACCTGGCGTAGCAAGCTACGCTCCGGCTGAAACGGATGCCTGCCGTACTGGTCGGTGTCGACCGAGAATTTCCAATAGACGACCAACACCGGTAAAGCCTCCTACAGTAACGCCTACTGATTTACACAAGGCGGTAATCGCGACACGTAGCACGTATTCAAATGGTAGAAATACCAGAACCGTAAAGCATGGCTACGCGACGTGTATTTCATACAACGGAAAATTCTATATCGCTTCGTGTGCCCACGTTTGGGCTAACTCGGGGACACATGCGATAGTTTCCGGCGGAAAGACCATCCCAGTAGAGATTCTAGGCATCAACCATAACCTGGACCTTGCTATCCTTAAGGCAATACCAGGACTCTACAGTATGCCACTCTTGCTGGAGAAACCGCCGAACGGTTCAAGTGTTTGCTTGAACTACCGACGAGGGATACTGGAAGGTTACAGTTCGGGTAACATCAGTGTTCGGGGCTATGTGAAGAACGGGGATTCTGGCGGACCTATATATACAAACGACGGTTTGATCGGCATCATCGCAACCTACTCGTATGCAAACAACCGCCTCTACAGCGGTGCTACGTCTGGTCCTGATGCGAATCAAATTGCAAATTACATCAAAGGTCTCACAGTTTCCCCTTCTTCCGTGCCTGTACCTACGACTCCTGCTCCCTTGCCGAGTCCGCCGGAAAAACCTCCGGTTCCGATAAAGTCTGGCGATTGTGATCTTGCTAAGATTAACAAGGCTGAGTTGGCTGCCTTCAAAAAGCGTATGGATATGCTTGAACAAAAAACCAAGGATAATGCCCTTGGTTCCCAACGTAATAAAGGGGCGATTGACATTCTACAAAAGGAGGTGATCGCACAGCATAAGGCTATAATCGACTTGGATCAAAGTCGGAAAGAGTCTGCCTTGCGTATTGAGAGACTTGAAAAATCTTCCATCGCCCTGAAAAAGTCTATTACTGAAACCCGGGAAACGTTGAAGGGGAAGATGCAGTTTCGACTGAGAATAGATCAATCCGGTCGTGTGACCGGTGTTGAGTCTCAGTAACCCACTCCAGAAGGAGAAAGTTATGATTGATCTTGATTCCCAATTGGCCGCCAATCTGTCTGTCGTCGCCCAACAGGGCGTCGCCGACAACCAGCGTCTGGCACAGCACACCCTTCTGGCGTTCCAGAAGGATCTGTTCCAGGGTGCCCAGGGCGAGGCAGGTAATATCCTGGCCGCTCTGAACGCTGCGGACCGAACCCCCGTTGTAAAGGCGGGCTGAGTCCATGAGTGACCAACGCGAACAAACTCGAAAACAGATGGGCACTGCGGGGCTCTGGGGTCTTATGAACTGTCTCAAGCGTGAGGGAGACAGTCAACGAGCCACCATTGCAAAAGGCAATGGGATTGATCCTGCAACCTTGCCGGGTATGGGGAATGAAATCCCCTTCGGTAACGTGACCATCTCGCAACAGAGTTCTCCAGGATCGTCGCTTGGTAAATTTACCCAAGCGGCGGTCCTCGCGTTGGCTGCTGGTGCGGCCGGTTTCGGCCTGCATAATTTGATGAAAGAACCCGAGGCTGAAACAATCCAACCGCCACCACCAGTTAATGCGGTTATCGAATGGGAGATTACACCTAATGGAGAATTCCGAAGCGATTCTGAGGGAGCAATTGAGTTCCATACTGAATCATCAGAAAGCAGTTCAGGATGAATTGCTTGCCAATCAGCCTGCTATCCCTACCGCTGCCAAGGAGATTATTCACACACCCAATGTAATGGATGAGGATCTCATGGTAGCATTTAATGAAGCTGGAGGTCATACGTTAAGTCAGATGTTGATTTTGCAAATGCAAACTGTCAGACGACTTGACAAAATGATAGAGCTTCTTACTATCCCGGTTCCTACTGAGTTGGGAATCATTTCATCTGATGAGGAGATTGCAGAAGATGAAACGTAGTTTTTACTTGTCAATAGCGTTTCTGTTCATTACAACTGTCGTTATGGCTCAATGCCCTAACGGTCAGTGCAAACCCACTTTGGCACCCAAACCAGATAAGATTTCTTCAAATGAAATCGTGGTGCCGGTCGAGGTTCACGTCGAGAAGCCGAAGATCAAAAAGCCCCGTAAGTGTAAGCGGGGTAGATGTAGCCGTCGTTCATAGGGGAGCAACACATGTCGTGGGCAGCCGATGATGTATTGTCTATCGTTACGATTATTACACTATTGGGCATAGTGGTAGGCGATCGCATTTTGGGGTGGCTCAAGACGCGTGGTGTTGATCTTACTAAGTTATCTGAAATGTATGAACTGGTGTATGATACACACCAAGTTTCTCAAGAGCTTCTCAAGCAACTTGAGAATAGTACACTAGAAGATGCTATCAAAATTCTGGCAACCAATATCGGAACACAAACTGAGTTGTTGCGAGAAATGGTTAATCAGAATAAGCTCAATCGTGAAGAGCACAGGCTGTTTCTTGACCAGTTGTCAAGAATTAAGAAGTAATCTCCTTGGGTGGCCTCGGGTGGTGGGGAGCTTTCCCCACCCCCGAGGTATTTTTTGAAAGGAACCACCATGATTAAGACTGCAAGTTTTCCGACTGCTCCTTGGGATGGAGTTACCAATTTCCGTCCTGATCGAGACACGAGCCGACCACCGGATCGTGAAGACTGGGATGAAATGATGGCAGAGATGATCGCCGTTGAAACATCCTTGTACGCAATGACTTCCGATCTGGTGATCTGGGCGGCACCACACGCCAAGAGTACCGGAACTGGTAGTCTTACCAATCCGTACACATTGGCGGCTGCGATCGCGGCTGTGTCGTCCACGAAAAAGACAATTTGTCTAATGCCTGGTACGTACACAACCGTCGCATCGACGACACTGCCGACGCTTACCGGTTGTAAGATTATTGGTATTGGTGGTTCGTCTGTAACCATCATTGACCATACGACAGCCGGTGATGAGGCGTTGAACATCCTACCCGCCAATGCGGCGGCCTACGAGATCACACTCGAAGGTATCAGAGTCCAAGCGTTGGCAACCGCCGATGTTTTGGCAATTGATGACACGGGTGCGACCGCGACAACCGGAACCATCACTGTCAATTTGAAGGACGTTGAACTTGTCTACGATACGTCCGGTGGGGCAATTGTCACGACCCATGCTGTCGCTCTCGATCTCACGATCGTGGCCGAAGACTGCTTGTTTGTGGGTCTCGTGGGCGTTGTCTGTGTCTCTGCTACGGATGTTTTCACATTCCGAAAGTGCAGATTCCCCGACGGGCTGACCTCAACGGGTGCCTATGCCGCCGTGCATACGTTCACCTTCTGCGATTTCAAGGAAAATAGTATTGCGGGTAATGCAGCGGCCATCGCCATCGCATTGTACTGCACTGCTGTCGATGAAACGTTGATTGCGAACGACACCGACGTTCACACCTTTGCCGGTTCGGGTACACTCATCACCCCGACCAGTGCGTAACAACTTCCCGACGGACCCAACGACCCCTTCGGGGGTCTGCGGGTTTGTTGTTAATTCTAACAAGGCTAACACCATGCCTCAAGTCGAAAATAAATTCGTCAGGTGGAATGAGAAACTCCATCACCCAAGAGAACGTTGTGAAGGAACAAGCCAACAATTCGGACAGTGCCCCTTCTGCAAAATTGAAGGTAGTAGTTACTGTAGCCGCCATGGTGGGTTCCTAATTGAACAAAAGAGACAAAAGGATAGCTTACGTAACTACCGCTTAACAAAATGGAAGGCCCGCGTAGGTACGTTTGCGGATAGTGATGGCATCAAATCACTACGTGAGGAAATTGGTATTCTCCGTATGATAATCGAAGAAATGCTTAATAAATGCGTAGATGCTACTGACCTATTGTTATATTCAACAAGAATGGCCGACTTAGTAATGAAGGTCGAAAAACTTGTTGTAAGTTGTGACAAGATGGAAGGTAAAATGGGTTTATTGCTTAGTCGAAGTTCTGTATTACAGCTTGCAGCAGAATATGTTGAAATTATCAACAAACACATTACTGACGCAAGTGTCATTGATGTCATAAGCGAAGAGATGTTGCAAGCTACTGTGAGATCACAACAACCGGAAACAGTTGCGGTAGGGGGATCAATTGGAAGGTGATTTCGCAACCAGTGAGTTCGGTTTTACTGATCCTAGTCTGAGTTACACCTATACCCGAGGAGATTCAGATTTTAGTAACCCAGATGTAGGGGCACCAGATGCACCAACTAGCAGAACTGATGACGACTAGGCTCGCCGGTGGCCTACAACGAAAGAGTATTACTCTCCCATCTGTTTGGGCAGAAAAATATAGAGTGATGGGCAAACCGTATCCAGGCCCATGGACTTTTGATCGACACCCATGGCTAAGGGGGATGCACGACAGCACCGCTGAATTTAATGTTGGGCAAAAAGCGGCACAGATGGGGTTCACTGAATGTATGTTGAATATCACGTTTTTTCATCTTGACATTCATGGAGTAGATTGCCTTTATGTTTTACCTGCAAAAACTCCTGATGCCAGTGATTTTAGTGCGGCACGTTTTGACCCAGCTATTAACTTGTCGGAACATCTCAAGACAGTCTTTTCAGACATTAAAAACGTCGGGCATAAGAGATGTGGAAACACTAACCTATACATACGTGGTAGCAAATCCAGATCTGGTCTTAAATCGGTCCCCGTCGGGGTTCTTGTTTTAGACGAAAAAGACGAAATGCTCCAAAAGAATATCCCACTGGCACGGGAACGTCAGTCCGGATATGATATGGCCTTAACGTGGGAGATTTCGACACCCGTTGTAGATGACATGGGCATCAATGAGACATTCAAAAAGTCATCACAGGAAGACTACCATTTCAAGTGCCCAGGTTGTAATCGTTATATCAACTTAGAATTTCCTCGGAATATGGAGATTTTTGGGGAACACCATGAAGACCCAGAGATTGTTAACACATATCTAAAATGTCATCTATGTGGTAAGAAGCTGGAACACGACGAAAAGAGATTTTTTCTGCAGGGTGGGGAGTGGGTTCCTAGATTCAAACAGATGCCATACCGTGGTTTTGGTGTAAATCAACTCTACTCAAGTGCGTTCAAGGCGGCCCCTGGTAAATTTATCAAATCCTTTTTTCTGGCACAAACAAATGCAGCAGATGAACAAGAATTCTGGAACTCCAAACTCGGATTACCCCACATTGTTGAGGGGGCTCGTGTTACAGATGCAGAAATTAAGGAGTGCATTGGTGAGCATCTATCGTATGATGCCTTTGATTCCGGGCTTATTACGATGGGTATTGATGTCGGTAATTGGTTGCATTTTGAAATCGACAAGTGGAGCTTACCGGCAAACGCTGGGCCGAATATCAATACTTATGCGAAATGCCAAGCCTTAAAAGTAGGTAAGTGTCGAGACTTTGAACAACTTGACTTACTAATGGAAGCTTTTCATGTTAGCCATGCAGTTATTGATTCACAACCAGAGAAGCGAAAAGCACTTGAATTTGCCCAACGGTGGTATGGGCGAGTTAATCTGTGTAATTACCCAAATGGTATCAATGGGAAGCAGATACATGTTAATGATGAGGAGCTACTCGTATCAGTAGATCGAACATCATGGTTTGATTTATCATTGGGACGTTTTAGGACTAGGTCACTCTCACTCCCAAGGGATGTACCCAACGAGTTCAAAGAACATGTTAAGGCTTTAGTGCGAATTTATGAAAAAGATTCAAGCGATAATCAAATCGGTCGATACGTTAAAGGTGAAAATGCACAAGATCATTACGCTCATGCACGAAATTATTCTGAGATAGCATTACCTTTAGCAGTTTCCGTTGGCGTAGCACAGAATATGAGGTCTCCGGCATGATTTCGACTAACTCCACACAACGAATACATGCTATTCAGACATCAAAAGTCGGTCTGGATAAGCAACTACACCCAGAGTATGATAGTAATTATAACTCATGGGTAAAATATCGTCTAGTGTACAAGAGTGGCGATGAATTTATTGATACGTATCTGAAGAGGTTCACTAATAGAGAGACAGATCCTGACTTTACCGCCCGTAGAGCCATAACGTATGTGCCGGCCTTCTCAAAATTGGCGATTAAGAAGGTTAAGGATGCTATTTTTCAACGTATTACTGATGTTGCCCGTGAAGGTGGCCCAAAGTCATACGGTGAGGCGACACACGGACAATTTCGTGGTGTTGATCTCAAGGGAAGTACAATGAACAGTTTTGTAGGCCGGTATATCTTGCCGGACCTACTTTCAATTGGTAAAGTTGGCGTTTTTGTCGATATGCCAGTTATAGATGGGGGAACACTTGCAGCAAAAGGGAAAAGTCGCCCATATGTATATACATATAAAGCTGAAGATATATTAAATTGGGTTGTCGACACTACGAGTGACGAAGTTGAGTTCAAAGTGTTATTATTACGTGATTATGTGAATACCTTGCACGAAGCAACTGGGTTACCTGCTGAGTCTGAGCCCAGATACAGACTACTTTGGACTGAAGACGGTGTTGTTCGGGCTCAATTCTTTAACAAAGACTCTAATCCCATTGATGCAAATGGTAAGCCTGGTATTTCTGTCCTTACAATTGATTTACCAACAATCCCATTTGTTTTATTTGATATTCAAGAAAGTTTGCTAACTGATGCCGCAAATTATCAAATAGCTTTGCTAAATTTAGCAAGTGCTGATGTATCATACTCGCAAAGAGCCAATTTTCCATTTTATGTGGAACAATTTGATCCAAAGTCTGAAAACTTGTACGGTCGTGGACCCGCACAAGGTAATTCAGTTGATAGTGATGGCATTACGATTGTTAAGGCAGGTGAGGAAACAGATGCACAAACTGGAAAGACCCAAGAAATTACGGTGGGTGCGGCATCAGGTCGTCGTATACCAAAAGGCTTGGTTATGCCAGAATTTATTCACCCGTCGTCGGAACCACTTACGGCATCAATGGCCAAGCAGTTAGAGCTAAAAACTGATATTGATCAGTTAGTCCAGCTTGCTGTATCTCAAGTTGCTCCTAAAATGGCATCTGCTGAAAGTAAAGATTATGACGAGCGTGGTCTTGAGGCTGGCTTGAGTGCAATTGGCTTAGAACTTGAGCATGGCGAACGATGTATTGCAAGATATTGGTCGGCATATGAGGATAAAGAAGGAAATCAACCAACTATTACGTACCCCCGCCGATATAGTCTTCAATCTGGGAAGGATAAGCGTGATGAAGCAAAAGAACTTCGTGAATCTGCAAAAGCCATCCCATCGACAACCTACCGTAAGGAAGCGATGAAACAAGTTGCAACTATCAATATAGGTCCAACGGTATCCCTGGATACTTTGCAGTCAATCCATGACGATATTGACAAAGCGGAAGTTGTAATTGTTGATGCAGCAGAACTGAAAGACGACATCGAGACTGGCCTTATTGATCTTGAAGCTGCATCAAAAGCAAAAAGCTATCCTGATGGATCAGTTGCTAAGGCTAAGAAGGATCATGCTGAACGTGTCGCACGAATTGCTGAATCACAAGCCAAAGCTCGTGGTGTACAAGATATGGCCGGGCTTGCTAATTCTAGCAAGGTTGAGAAACAAGAGAAAGCCCAAGACGAAGTTGTAGCTGATACTACTCGTGGTGGAGGGAAGTAATGGCTGTATTACTACTAGAAAGCTGGGAAGGCATCTCTACGCTTAACGAGAAGCATGAGATTGAACATACATCAAATTGTATTATTGATACAACGTATCAACGTACTGGTGATCAGGGGCTACGACTTCGTGCTTCATATTGGCTTAAAATAACTCTTGCTTCGGCAATAGATGCAGGAGTAGTTGGTTTTTCATATAGAAATACTAACACTGGTAGGATAGATGATACATTCCGGGCCCTCATAATGCTGTATAAGGGATCTGGTAAGCAATTTACTTTAGAAATAACACAAAATGGCTTTATATGGATTAAAAGAAATACTACATTGATGGCAACATCAAATAGACCACTTATTGCTGGAAAGCGATACTATTTTGAAATCAAATGGAATTGCGTAAATAGTATTGGTGCAGACACTTTTGTAATTAAGGTGAATGGGGAAGAATGGTTCAACTTTCCAGCCACAACAGATATGCAAGCCCAATCAACATCCGGTGTTGATGTTGTATATCTTCACGGTGGGGGTGCATATGTCTTTTTTGATGATTTGTATATTTGTGACACAACAGGTGGTGTGAATGATGATTTTTTAGGTGATGTAGCTATTGTTTGCCTTACCCCAAATGGAAATGGTAATACAAATGATTTTACTGGGAGTGACGTAGATAGCACAGATAACTATCTTCATGTTGATGAAATACAACCAGATGATGATGCAAGTTATGTTGAATCATCTGATGTAGCAGATATTGATTTGTATGCCTTTGAAAATTTTGCCGTCACACCAACAACTATCTGTTGTGTTCAAACTGTTACATTTGCAAAGAAAGATGATGCAAGTGCGAAGACTGGTAAGCTACTAACACGCGTTAATAGTACAAATTATGAGGGATCAGCATTTTCCCCAGAAAATGGATCATATGCTTATTTTACAGAAATCTGGGATGTTAATCCAGACGATTCAGCAGCCTGGGCAGAAGCCGATGTAAATGGAGCCGAGTTCGGTATTAAGGTGGAATCATAATGGCATTAAGACTTTTAGAGGGTTGGGATGGTCTGGATGAACACTATGATAAGTATTTTTCTTACCCTGATAATAGTGGTTGTGCTATGAGTGGTGCTGCTGTACGTACCGGTACTCAAAGTCTTAGGATGGATAATTCAGCCGATTTCCTTTTTTTGCCTATACCTGGTGGGGCTCCCTCCAATGAAATTTATTTAGGTGTAGCTATTTACTTAACAGGCTACCCAACAGTCACTACTTCATGTCTACGATTCTATAATAATCATTACTTGGGGGCGTATATAGCTATTGAGAGTGATGGTGGTCTCGCTATGTGGGGATCAACAGAACAAGGTGATTCAGGGGAAAATAAGTTATCTCTCAATACTTGGCATTATATTGAAGTTAAGATGATAAAAGGCAACAGCGTAGGTGCTAATGATGTTATCGTCAAAGTTGATGGGGTTGAGTGGTATGCTAGTAGTGGTGGTGAGGATTTCTTAGCTTCAGGTGCTGCATCCTTTACGGATTGTATAGCATTACGTGGTGCCCCTGTTGGTTATTATTATTTTGATGATATATACATTTGTGATGAAACAGGCCCCCAATGTAATACATTTCTCGGACAAATCAAAATTGCAACGATATACCCAGACGGCAATGGGAATGACAGTGACTTTGTTGGGAGTGACTCAAACAGCGTAGACAATTATCTATTAGTTGATGACACGACACCGGATGGCGACACAACATACTCAGAATCCGGGGGGGCAACAGAGCTTGATTTATATACTTATGATGCAGCACCAGCCAGCATTATTATTGCTGGGATACAAGTTAATAGCTACATAAGAAAAGATACCACCGGTATTGAACATTTAGCTAGAAATGTTGTTAGAATTAACAGCACTAACTATGAAAGTGCAGATTTATATCCTGGGTTTGATTATATGTATCAGACATCTATTTGGGAACTAAATCCTGATGATTCAGCGGCGTGGTCAGAAGCTGACATAAATGGTGCTGAGTTCGGACTCAAGGTACAAACATGACAGTTGTTCGTTCCACAATACAGATCGTAGAAGCAGCTGTACTTTACCCAACTAAGGTAAGGTTGACTCAGCAGTATGTACAAATTGCATACGTTGAGAGCGACAGTGAAATTTTTGAAGAAGACGCCTCCAATGCGATAATACTTGCTCAAGTTGCATCAGCTTATGTTATACATACTGCATCCGCGTCAAATGCAATATCACTTGCCCAGTCTGTTGGTCTTGAGGGAAGTATTCATAATGTAGCTGCTGCGAATGCGATTACATTAGCACAGAATGCAGTTGGTACTGCATCAATTACTGCGTCAGCAAGTAATGCAATATCACTTGCTCACGTTGCATCAGCAACTACCATACGTGTTGCGTCAGCTTCAAATGTAATAACTCTTGCTCAATCAGTTAGCTTAGCTGGTAGTATTCATAATGTAATGGCATCAAATGCCATTGTCTTATCACAAATTGCTATTGGTAGCAATTTAGATATATCAGTAACCAGTGTTATTACACTAAGTCAGTCTGTCGGCTTAGCAGGAAGCGTATGGCTACGTCCCACTTCGAGTGCGATCGTATTAACACAATCGGCAATTGTGTCTGTCTACCGGGCCGGTATCGCATCGAATAGATTATACCCCACACAAACTGCATCAGCCACACGAGTCATATCTGTATCTGCGTCTTCGGTACTGGTTCCAACCCAGTCAGTTAACAAAGGTGGTAGTCTCAGTAACTTATCTGTTAGTTCGACATTAAGCCTAACACAACATGCAGTTGCGACGGTCAAGAAGAGTTATGTACTACTAATGGCTCCATTCCCAGCCGTTGCAAGTAGTATAATCCTGCCACCACCTGAGTTTGATGATAAAGAAAACAATACATCGAAAGTTGCAATCAAACGGGCGATGGATGGCACGACGCGGACGTATGTTAATAGAAGTGCAACACGCGTGCTAAGTTATACTTTTGACTTAACGCGGGAGAAGGGTCTGGAGTTAGAAGCCTTCTTATCAGCATACAACGGGGATAAGATAAGCCTACAGAACTGGAAGGGCGAGTTGTGGGAAGTTCATTTGCTGACAAACCCACTGAGTTTTGTTCAGAATCGTAGAAGTGCTCCGGGTGGGCCGAGTGTAGGCGTCAACTTACAATTTGAAGGTAAGAAAGTAGCAGGGTAATGTAATGCCAGACATCTATGGTTCAATAGTGCTTGCTAACACTTATTTTGGTGAGCGACTCGATAGTAGAGTGTGGGAGGTCACTGCTATTGGTGATCGGACCAAAGCTCTCATCATGGCAACCCGTGCTATTGATAGATTGAACTTTGCTGGGGAAAAATACTTAGCGTCACAGACGCTACAGTTTCCACGAGAAACAGATACATCAGTTCCGGCAGCTATCCTTGAAGCGTGCTATGAATGTGCAATCGCATTCTTAGACGGTGTGGATATGGGGTTGGAACAAGAGAACTTGGGCGTTGTAGCTCATGCTTACTCCGGTGCTCGTACCACCTACAACGAGCACTTTTCACAGGATCATATTCGGGCAGGTATCCCGAGTGCGGCGGCATGGCAGTTGTTAATGCCATTCCTACGTGATCCCAGGGAGGTCATTATTCGTAGGGTCTCATAGGAGATTTTGAAATGCTTACTTTGACTAACATTCTGTCGTCCTGGAATCTTGTCTACGGTGATGAAGATGGTGATGATGGTGACGGTACTGGTGACGGTACTGGCACCGGCAACGAGGGCGGCGATGGTGGAAGCAGTGAGAATGAAGGTGGGGATGGCAAGTTGTCTCTCACTCAAGCACAGTTGAACGAGATGATGGCAAAGAATCGCCGGAAGCTCACACAACAAAACGAGAAACTGCTCGGAGAGCTTAACGGTATTAAAGAGCAGGCTAACTTAACAACTCAAGAGAAAACTGAGTTGGAAGACAGGATTGAAAAGCTTCAGGAGCAATTCATGTCTAAGGAAGAGATTGCCAAACGTGAATCCAGTAAGATGGCTAAGGGTCATGACAAGGCTGTCAAAGA
>Ga0114923_10001453_pt1 | contig 16432 bp, 16 predicted proteins | sample SumtaG_FD_89578 | JGI IMG/M metagenome (GOLD analysis project Ga0114923, IMG submission 89578) | Deep subsurface microbial communities from Indian Ocean to uncover new lineages of life (NeLLi) - Sumatra_00157 metaG | ecosystem: Environmental > Aquatic > Marine > Oceanic > Sediment | place: near...
AAAAATTGTTTTTTTAATCATTTTCTGACTTAATCAATTTCAAGAGGTAAGGAATTGCCAAAAACGAAATATACATTAAAACCATTTCAATTACAACGTCATAAGCAAGAATAACGAACTCTAACAATGGATCGGCTCGTTGTAAATGAGAGTAAGTCCCATCCGGATTTTTAATACCAACTTCTATCCAACGTTGCCCGGTTATCCATTCCCCTATGGTCCAAGCAATGCTTAAACCAAGCACCGTATAAAAAAGGAATAATGCCCTTTTTCTCGTCTCTCTGTCTGTTCTAATAAGCCAATATAAAGTTAAAAAACTTAATATTAATATAGATAATATTGTTTCTATCGCGAAGATATCTCTTCTTGATGGAATACTAGGATCTCCAGCATTAACATTAGCATAATTATGTCCCATGCTTAATAACACTATGGCAGGAATAATATACCTTAAGATCGTTACTATTATAAAATATACTGTCCAATGTTTTCGTGTTTCTTCATTCATTATTTTATCGCTAAATAATAGACCAAGTACTGCTAAATATGTCATTTCAGATATAGCCTGTAAAGGTATTGTAAGCCAAAGCCAAGTTGTGATATTAACTCCAAATAAAAATTTTTCTTGCAAAACCCGCGTTCCACTAAATTGCATTCCAATTTCTGCCATAATAAAAATTAAAGTTCCAGTTATAAACACCCAAAAATAATCTAATCTTTTATCATTCGTTTTCCAATCATAAAAGCAAATGAGAATCGTAATTATCGATACAATCAGTTTGTAACCGAAATCAAACCCGAAGGCGCCGCCTCTTATCATAAATATACTTTCGAAAATCATATTCTTTCACTTTTTTAAAATAAATCTAATTTGATTCTAAATTCGATATTATGTTTTAAATAGCTATCTATTAATCAGAGAAATTTGTAAAGATAGGTTTAATAATAGGAATGTAAAACGATTAATTGCTTTCACTTAACGGGGAGTAGCTTCCCAAAATTTTTATTGATTGAAGAAAATTAGAAGAAATTAGGTATCTGTGTTATTAAATTTATATGTAAAGAAACCAATATTAAAAATTAATAAAAATAATTTTTTTTTATCCAATAAATACAGATAAATTTAGCGTGAGAATATATGGAATCTGAAAATGTGAATAGGGATTTAATTCTATACTTTATAATTGCATATGCCTTTACCTGGTTGTTGTGGCTCCCAGCTGTTTTATTTACAAATGGTTTAATAGGTGGTTCATTTATGACATATTTCATACTAGGAATGATTGCACCCTGGGGTCCCATGGTGTCAGCTTTTAGTCTGACTTTAAAATTTGAAGGAAAGAGTGGTTTTAAAAAAAATATAAAAAGATGGTTAAATTTTAAATTGGGATTGTGGTGGATACCGGTAATAATTCTAGTGCCTATTTTAGTTATTCTCGCACATCTACTCAATGTCTCCCTATTTAAAGGAAGCTTTCCAGTATCAGATATTCCATTATGGCTAATTCCTTTGATATTTATTATCACTTTATTAATCGATGGGCCATTAGCAGAGGAATTTGGATGGAGAGGATATGCTAAACCTCGAATGGAGGAAAAAACTAATTCTCTTTTAGCAAATTTAATTTTAGGATTTATTTGGGGATTTTGGCATTTACCACTATTTTTTATGGTAGGATTCCCTCATCATGATTTCCTACCACTCTGGTTATTTATACTTAATGCTGTAGTTTTTAGTCTTATAATGGCATGGATACAAAATAACACTGAGCAGAGCATTGTTCCAGCTTTAATCATCCACACCTGGATGAATCTTATGATGATATTTTTACCTTTAATGGAACCTATTCCAGGAGGGAATTACATGCCATGGCTATTGAGTGTAATCATAATGGCAGTCTTAATAGCAGTAGTCACTATTTATTACGGAATTAATTTTACTAGAAAAAAATCTTAAAAGTCATCTTTTTTTTTTAATTTTCAACCTTTTTATGTGTCTTTTTAAGAAGAAATAATTCCACAATAGTTTTAATCAATTTCACTTAACAGAATAAGCATTTTTTTTAGAATAAGCAACTTCCTAAAACCCTTTACTTTTACTTTTCCTGTTAAAACTTTTATACCTAACTTGGGCATCGGTAATCTATTCATTGCTAAAGCTAAATAGGTCTGTGTATCCATTGCCATTAGAGCATCCCAACCTACATGTTTCTTTTTTAAATTCTCTTTTGGCTTGTTTGGAATGCTTTCAACGCTTAATATACCATTCTTTATGATAATCAGCGCGGCGAAATTCACATTTATAGCATTTAAGAGGATTTTGATATCAGTCTTAGCAAATTGTTCTTTAAATTTTGGTTTTTCGTTTAAAGGAAGAAGTCCACTTGCAATTAATCCCGCAAAGCCTCTAATCCTTTCCTTTTCTAATTTTGTTTCTGTCATAAAACCTTAATTAAGAGATTATAGTGATTTTAATTTTCCTTTAGTAAATAACATTCCTCTTGAGCATTTAACCCAAACTTTTAAAATTTATCGACTTTTACCGACTACTCCCATATATATGGCAAACTCTTCTTTTTCATCTAAATCTAAAATCTTATTTATTTCATCGTCATAGTAAGCTCCAACAGCACAAACATTTAATCCTAAAGCTTCAGCAGCGAGATAAAAGTTTTGGGCCAGGTGTCCACAGTCTAGATAAATATAGCGATAAGCTCTCTCTGCATAAGTTATCCTAGTCCGTTCAATTATAGCGGTCCAGACAAAATTTACTGCTGATTTTTGCAACATTCTTTGTCCATAGCAGGCTTCGGCAACGGACTTTTTAAAATCACCCTGCTTTAGACATTCTAGTTCATGCTTTTCTATATTGTAATGATAAATACCTTGTTCAATTCCATCTACATTATTGATAATGGCGTATATTTCTATGGGGTACAATGCTCCCGCTGAGGGTATAGTACGAAACGCAAATTTTGGAAAAACTCTTGTAAGCCCGGACATCCCAAATAAGAGCTGGCTCAAATCCATTATAGATAATGGTTCATTTTTAAAAGCCCGAGTAGTATGTCTTTTATTGATTATATCCCAAAACTTAGTATCCGGTGAAAATTCTGGTTTTGGAAGGGAAATCCTTGATATCGCATTTTCGTAGTTTTTATACATACTTGATCTTTGCTGGTCTGATATATTTGCTCTTCCTACACCTCTGATATTCTTTGACTTTTGTTGGAAATTTTCTCCATAAAAACTTTCTTTTTCATCATTCATAGATTTATTAACACTCATTAACTTTAAAAAATTTTATCAATATACGATAAATTTATGAGACAAATTGTGATGATTAAATTTACTCTTCCTTTTCTTCCTGGGCAGAAATATAAAATCCAGAATCTGCTATATTGTTAGGATCAAATGCTTGTTTTATTTTTCTCAGCCAAATATGGTAATTAGACATATGTGGTCCAAAAAGTTCATGCATCCTATCACCTTCAACGAAAAAAGGCGCTCCAATATGTTTGAGTAAATCCATCTGATTGCTTGCTTCCATATATTCAGCCATTCCTTCTACACTATCCGCATCTGTTTGGTCAAAAGGAGTGGGAGACTCTACGTGATAATAATGCCCCGACTCGTAGGATGTCATCCAATGCCCCTCACCAAAATCGTTGACAATTACACCTTTCTTGATGTATTCCTTTTTCAATGGAATATTTCTTTTCGTGCTTTGGAGGCAAACAGCAGCAGTATCACAGACTCCTTTAGTGCTTTGAAATCCGCCAGTTGCAATGAAACCATGTAGACCAAGATTCGATCTAAGTGCTTCTGCATAAAAAATAGGATCAGGGGTGTATAAGGTTCCAATAATGTTAGTTAATTTCATCTCTTCTAAAATCATACTCATTACTTTTTGTTTGTAATCAAATTCTCGATTTGTTCGTGCTGTGATGATAACAACCAATGGAACTTTCATACTGCCCAATGCCATTTTATCCATTAAACCTTCAATATTGAGGGCAAATATTGCCATCACTGCAAACCCGGATAGATGGCTACACATAAAGGAGATTTCCTCTTCCTCTATGCGCAACATTGCTTTTTCAAGATAATCAAATTTATTACAATCCATAACATATACTCTCATAAAATCAGGGATATCAAAATCATAATCAGGAGAACAACCATCTAACTTAAATTCCGTACTACAAGGATATGGGAACAATTTAACAGACACCCTTGTAAAAACTCCAATGCCCGACTTCGCGCCAGCCCACCCTCTCATAATCCCTCTTAGGCTAGGTCCCGGACCATCACCATTAAACCAATCAGGGTTATTTTTAAGTCCAACAGAGCCTAATCTCATGATTTCTCCATCGGGTAATACCCATTCAACCCCCAATACATTACGTGCACTATGTCCCGTAGAAGGCGAGGTGAATCCCGGACCATTCATGCTAGTGGCACTTGCTAGAGGCGAAACTTGAGGCCCCGCACCTGGCATGTGACAATTAAGGCCGTGTTTCATAATTTCTGCTTGGAGTTGCGCCCCACTTACATATGGTTCTACAACCGCATAAAGATTTTTTGTATCAATTTTTACAATTTTATTCATTCTTCGTAGGTCTATAATTATCGAATTATCTGTAGAAGGCTGATTCCATGGTCCCAAGCCCGTTGATTGCGCTTTGAATTTTATATTATATTTATTACATAATTTTACAACACTTTGTACTTCTTCTGTGGTAGATGGCAAAACCACTGCTTTAGGAATTGGAGAAAAAGGGATTGGCTCTTTTCCTTCCATATAATTAAATATTTCCATGCACCAATTATAAGCATATGCGTTCGTCATAACTTCACCGTCGTTTATATTTTCAACACCCAGTATGTCCTGAAATTCTTTAAGGATAGCCTTTTCTAAAACCATTTAAGCCACCTCCGCTATAGCTTTTTTTAATTTTTCAGGCTCCAAACCTAACGACATCAGTAGCAATTCGCTAATATCGTAATACTTTAATTTTGAGCTACGTTCTGAAATACCATCTTGTAAATTTGTTGAACAAAAGGGACAAGCTGAAACCAAGGTATCAGCTCCTGTATCTTCAGCTTCTTCTATCCTATTCTTAGCCGCAAATAGCGCCAGCTCTGGAAATGCTGATTTAACTCCCGCACCAGCTCCGCAACAATACGCATATTCTTTAATTCTTTCCATTTCTACGAGTCTTACACCCGGAATTTTTCTTAAGATATTCCTTGGAGCATTATAAATCCCTTTTGAACCCGTTCTTCTAGGTTTGGGAGGCATATTAATGGATATCATTGGCATCAAATCTACAACGTCCCCATCCCATTCTTCATATCTTTCAGCATTTCTTCCTAAATGACATGGATCGTGGTAAGTAACTGTCAAAGGTATCTCATTTGTCAAGTTTAACTGTCCTGATTCAATTAACTCCTCAAATAATTCCACAGTGTGTAGTACTCTAAATTTATATTTTCGATATAAAGGATAGTCAACTTTAAAGGTATCATAACACCCTGCACAATTAAAAACTATCGTCTCAATGCCTTTCGATTCGATTACATCTAAATTTCTATTGAGTAGTTCTTCAAATGAAGTAATATCTCCAGTTCGCAATATTGGACTCCCACAGCAAAACTCGTCATCTTGTAAGATGTTAAAGGAAATCCCAGCTGCTTTCATAATACGGGCGGCAGATATGGCCATTTCTTTTCTTCTATACGAGGAAGTACATCCTATATAGTATAATATCTTAGCATCTTGATCGATTTTGATATCTTCAGGTAACCACTTCATTCTTGTTTCGTGAGGTTCATTGTACGGATTATTTACCTTTTTAACAGCTTCAATGTACTCCTGTTGTTTTGGCATAGGTCCAAAACCTGCTTCAACTAATTTCTCCCTTAATTTCATCATAATTTCTAGGGGTTCCAAGATATTTAGAAATTTACAGGAAACGGCACAATTACCGCATTCAGTACATTTGTAAACTATATCTCGTAATTCTTCAGAAGGTTTAATTCTGCCCATTTCCAGTGCTAAAGCCAAAATTATTTTTCTACCACCGCTATAAGGGTGAAAATTATACATATCAATTGCAGGACATGCAGTTGCATATTTTTGGCTCTTAATTTGAACTTGCGGAATCCATTTACATATGGAACAGCGTAAACAGGCTTTAATCATGCGCTGGTATTCTTCTTCTTCTATTTTTATCAACTGATCTTTTTAATTTTTATTAGATTTAATCATCAAAACATAAAACTCCCGGATTTAAAACATTATTAGGGTCAAAAATCTTTTTTACTTTTTTTAATGCAATTTGGGTTGGATCACTATGTCGTTTATAGACTTCTTTTGCCCAAACACCATAAGGACGATTGAAAAAAGCTCCTGAATCCATTAAAATTGTACTAATTTCTAAAAATTTATCTTTAATGGTTGTTACCACATTTTCATTATTAGAATCATAAAAGAGATTGAATTCACAATAATATGAGGTCCCTTGATTTATAGCCTGAATATAAATACCTAAATCTTTGGGAAATTTTGATTCTACCTTAGAAATAAATTCAGGAATTCTTTCAAAATTAGTTAAGAAAAATATATCTTGATAAGCTCCTTTCGCTCTTGTTCTCCATGGCTGTGATGTTGATTCACTCACAAATTTTATAATATCACTCTCAATGATATCATCACCATGGTTCAAGTGTTCAAGGTTAAGGTCTTTAATAATACCTTCTATATCTCCTTTTAGATAAGTTAATTTATCGTTCGCTAATTTTCCTCTCCCGGAGATAATATAAATTAAATTCCATTTAGATAATGATTTTGCTAAATTTTCAATCTCAAGTGGATTGTTTTTTAATAAACAAGCTAAATTTAAATTATTCAAAATGAAAAGTTCATCACACAATCGGTATTTTATTAATTCATGTTCAAGAGCCATTAATTCTTGGATATTTTCTGATTGAATATGGAAAACTTTTTGAATCGAGGGAATTAACTCTAATTTTAAAGTAGCCCATGTTACCACCCCTATACTTCCTTGTGCGCCTTGTAGTATTCTAAAAGGGCTGAATTGAGTAGGTCCCATTGGATTTACTTGAGCCTGACCCATTTTTTGTTGTTCTTTAACAGTTCCCGGACCTGCAGCGGTCCCCGTTCTGAATAAATCTCCAGTTCCAAACACTACTTCTGTACATAATAATGGATCTGAACTATCCCAATGATATCGAGGTATAGTAATTGGTTCTCTTTCAAGGGCAGCCGCAAGGACTGACTTAGTAGCTTTAGGATGTAAAGGTAAGAGTAATCTTAATCCTTTTTTTTTTAGAATCGGTATTATTTTTTCAAATGTTACCCCTGGTTCTACCATTACTACACGATTTTTTCTGTCAACAGAGAGTATCTTATTCATCTTAGATAAATTTAAGATTACACAATTATCTCTCTTTGGAATTGTATCTCCATGGTGTCGTAAATTAGAATTTGAACTAACAGGAATAATAGAGAAGTTCAATTGATTTGCCAATTTTAGTGTTTTTTCAATTTCTTTAGTGTTTGAAGGCCAAGCAATGTATTTGGGTTTTTTTCCTTCTGTAAAACTCAAATCAGAGGAGTATGTTTCTAACTGAGAATTATCATTAGACACATTTTTAGAGCCACAGATCTTCGCTAGCCCTTGGAATATTAACTTTTCACTCATGAGATACACTTCATTTTTAAATTATTTTTACTTCTTAATTTGAGACTTAATTTTTGAATAATATTTCTAGCTTTTACCGATTTTATATAATTTAACTTAATTTATCTAGTTAGTTAATCTACCTATACAATTATGTAAGACATGAAGTGTTTAAATCTCATTTTTATTAATGTTTCCTAAAATAGCATCAGCACAGTTTATGCCTGAAGCGGCTGCAGGCTGTATGCCGATTCCATGCGCATTCTTGCCACAAGTATCTCCTACTGCGTAAAGACCTTCAATAGGCAATACTGATGATGGTTTATTTTTACCGGTCTGATCTGGAGTTAAACCTAAACCCTCAACTGGTCCTGCTAGTTTTCCTGTAGCTGCTACAATATCTTTAGGATATGAGATATCCACGAAATCAAGCTTCTTATCTAATTCCGGAAAAAATGCGTGAAGATCTTCCCAATAAACATCTTTCCATTTTTCCCAATCTGGTCCTTTCGCTGGAGTCAGCGTTCCAAAGATTACAGTTTGACACCCAGGCGGACAAACTTTAGAATCTATGTTAGATAATACGGGGCCAAAAAACCCATTTGACATTGGAGCTCCAGGACCGTATTTATCTCCCCAATCATGTAAAGTTGGATGATAGCAATTAATTAATGCCCATTTTTCAATCATAGGTTCCTTTAACGCAAGTTTAAATGTCATCGAAGATAGTGATGAGGTTAGGTTCTCTATTTTTTCCAAATATTTCTTCTCAAAATAATCTCTCCCCACTAAATTGAGAGTAGTCCATTTAATTGAGAGATTAGATATGACAATTGGAGCTTTTATGAGCTTATTGGCTATCCTAACTCCTTGAACCTTATTTCCTTTAATAACAATGCTCTCAACTGGCGAATTTATACGGATTGCTCCGCCGTAATGCTCAATACCCTTGGCAATTGCGTTTGGAATTGCTTGAGCAGCACCGCTCACGGGGTATTGATATCCTTCTTCAGACATCATTTCAGCTTTAAAACAATGAATAAACTCAGCTGCGCTTGCTTTTGAAATTCCGATAGCAAACATACCTGCTAAAAGAAATGAAATGGTACCATGAATAAAAGGATCATCAGTTAATTGATTCAACCATTGAGCTACTGTTAATCCCTCTTCATACAATAAGTTTAATTTTCTTTTATTCATGGTGATGATTTTTGTCATTACTGTAGTAAAGTCTTTTGTAGTCTTTTCTGTTAAACCCATACTTTTTAATCGGGTTGCATCTCCTGGACTACCACTGCCTTTGACTTCTTTTTTACTTCCTGATGGTTTTGAAGCTTTCAACACCGAGTTTATGTTAAAATTAGTTGGAAGATAACCTTCTTGTCTGTATATTTTCATCGCCGATCTTTCATTGAGATGCTTAACGAATTTTAAGTAATCTAATCCCAATCTGTCAAAAATTTTTCCTAATGGTCCATTTAATCCAGAAGAAAACATATGTACTGCTCGATCGAATGTATATCCTTTCTTTTTATAAGAGCTACAAGCACCACCAATATAAGAATTTTTTTCTAAAATAGTAACTTTATGTCCTCCATGTGCGAGTAAAGCAGCACAACTCAATCCACCTATTCCTGCCCCAATAACAATGACATCTTCTTTCAAAAAAACCAAACCTCATTTTTAAATTTAGTTTATATCTATCAAATACTTATTCTGTTAAAAGTTATATTATGGAATTATAATTCACTTTGTATTTCTTAATCGGAGTAATTGTATTTACCATAGCTATTGTTAATTAGGAATTTTCAACATATTTTGCGCTAATTAAATTTTAAATTTTTATACAATGATGATTTATCTAACATAATGTCTGATATTTTATATGAAAATCAGGAATATGCATTTAGTATCAGTTATCCTTCCAATTGGGAGGTGGGAAAAGGTATCATGAGTTCTATTGTCATATTTCATTCCCCAGTCAAAGAAAAAAGAGCTATTCGAGGAAATCTAAATGTGGTTATAGTAGACCTTTCCGATGAACCTACAACCTTAGAACAATCTTATGATCCCATCATAGCTCAACTAGAGAATGTCATAACGATGTTTAAACTCATAAATAAATCTCCAAGTGTAATTTCAGGTAATGATTCCTACGAGATCATTTTCACAGGAATTCAAGGAAAACATGAGTTGAAATGGATGCAGAATTGGACAATTTCTGATAATATGATATACACAATTACCTATACAAATAGTCAGTTACATTTCGATGAATTCTTAGATGAAGCCAAAAAGATGATTAATACTTTTAAAATTCATTAATTACTACATTTTTCATTGATTTCTTTAAAATCTAACCTAACTTTTTTTTTCAACTGTTTTGAATTAGAGCTTATTGATTAATGTGTGATATCTTATAGAGATTAATCTGATGTTGATAAATTTAAAGATTAAATATTATTAAATGATAATTAGTAACTAATTATTATACTAATAAACCAATATTACACTGCAATTCAATTAATGAGGTTTGAATGCTTGTAATCAAATTCTAAACAACCATAAAAGTGAAAATATTAATGAATACTTATGATATAATTATTGTTGGTGCGGGCCCTGGAGGTTCCAGCGCAGCCCGAGTCGCTGCTGAAAAAGGCTTAAAAACTATCTTTTTTGAGAGGGGGCGAAAACCTGGTGAAAAAAATTCTTCTGGATGTGGTCTTGGACCAAGAATGTTTCGAGACTTTCCAGACATGATGAAAGGACTAACACCAGAAAAATGTCCTTCTATGAGAGCGGGATCTGCTGCTCGATGTTATTTTATTAATGAACAAGATACAGTTGCGGGTTATCTAATGTCGCGTCCAACTGAATCAGTATCCTATGAGCCTGCTAAAAGCTGGATTACGATGAATTGTTATCGGAGCGAGTTCGACCCATGGATCGCGGAAATTGCGACTAATGCAGGTGCTGAATTAAAAAATTCAACTCTAATAGTGAACCTATTAAAGGAGAATGGTAAAATCTGTGGAGTTGTTGATGAACACGGAGAAAAGTATAAAGCACCTATTGTGATTGGAGCGGATGGAGCTATATCAATGGTTGCGAAACAAAGTGGTTTAAGAACAAAATGGTCACAGGACCAGATTACGGCAACTCTCCAGTATGATTTTAAAGCCCCTCCAGGAAAAATTGATGATATTATGGGAGACGAAACACTTGCTGTGTGGTGGTCTGCTACATTTCCAGCATCCTATCAAGTCTTTTTTAATGATGGCTTTCATCAAGGCTTAGGAAACTGGTTAAATAAATGGGAAAAAAATCCATTATATTATCTAAATAAAGTTATTAATCTGAAATATTATCAAAGATTGTTGAGAATATTGGAGGCTGAACCAAGAGAGCTTCAATCTCATCTTCTTCCTTGGTTGGAATATCCATATAACACACATACAGATGGAGTTATATTAATCGGAGATGCCGGAGGATTTCCTTGTCCTCTTGAAGCTGAAGGAATTTATCCCGCAATGGTTACAGGAAAAATAGCAGCAGAGGTTGCCGCTGATGCGATTACATCTAACGATGTTTCTAAAAACAAACTTTCTAAATTTGATGAAATATGGCAAACAACAAGTTTAGGGGATGATTTCGAGGCAGGAGAAGAATTATACAATATATGGAAAGCCATGCCTTTTAGTCCTAAAGAGACAATGACTTGGTTCATACCAATGCTCATGGAAGCGTTGGGAGGTATATATGATTGGTCACAGCCACATCCGAAACGAGTTCGACAAATTGCAGCTAAAATTAAATCATATATGCCACAAGCCTTACCTTTTATGATGAAATATGTCTTTCCACTTGTCGCAAAAATTTTTGAAGATGACCTTGACGATATGATGAACCCTCAAAAATTAATGACCGCTCTTCCAAAAGTAATGGAAATGCTTCCAAAAAAGAAAAAACGAAGGAGGGGAACATAAATATGGAGATTCAACGTGATGGCTTAACTAAACATGTTCCTGGAACTGGAGATTTTATTAAAATCGATCAAAGTAAATGCAACGGATGTGGCCTATGTGCAAAAATTTGTATTGTAAATCTATGGGGAATCAAAGATAATGTTGCATTTATTAGAGATGATTATAAAGAAAACTGTCTAGAATGCGGAAATTGTTATCAGGTATGTGAACCGGGTGCTATAGACTTTAGCTATCCAGCGGGGGGTACTGGTGTTGTATATGAACAAGGATAAAAAATAATTTTATTTCTTTTGGTATATTTACATTTTATTTAAAGAAATCACGATTCTTTATAGGAAAGCTACTAAAGAGAGAAGTGCTAAACATGAAAATTGAGAATTATGATATTGTAATTATCGGATCAGGTTTGGGGGGATTAGCAGCAGCAACTCTCCTGTCCCGCAAAGGTTTCAAAACACTTGTCGTGGAGAGTAGAAATCGCATAGGAGGAAGGTTTTCTACATTTGAATATGAGGGTTTTAAACTACCTACTGGTGCGATTCTTATCCCTGATGGTTGGGTAATAAAACTCCTTAAAGAGATGGAAATTAATATAAACGTTTTACGACCAATCACACGTGTATTTTATAGAATTAACGGTAAAAGGTACGAAATACCAGCTGAAATGGGGGTACCAAAGGCTCTTGATATAATAGATCAGCTCGAGAGAGAAGATGCCGAAAAAAAGGGACGTCCAATGAAACCCGTCGAATTAAGTAAGATTATGCGTGGTTACTATAAGAAAATGCGGGGGATAAAGCAAGAAGAAATTATAACTGTCCGAGATTGGCTCCTCCAATATACTGAAAATGAAAAAATACATGAAGCCTTTGATACGCTCTGTGGAGGGTTGATGATGGCTCACTCATGGGAGCTTCCTGTTTCAAAATTTTTCCTTTTCCAGGAGATGACAAAATTTTTCATCGCTCCTAATGGAAACCTTAGTATTGCGAAAGAACTCGCTAGCGTGGTTGAGAAAAATGGAGCGGTATGGGTTAATTGCTCTGCGAAGAAAATTATTATCAATGATGGGAAGGTTTCTGGTGTAAAAGTTGAAAAAGGTGGTGAACAATCAGAAATAAAGTGTAAGGTTGTTATCAGTAATACAGGAGCCAAAACTACGGTAAATTTGGCAGGAAGGGAAAATTTTGATGACGATTATCTTAAAAATATGCGTATTAAACTTAGACCAAGTCCATGCTTACTTGTTCTTATCGCAAGCGACAAACCTCTCTGCTTAGAAGGAATAAATGATGGCTTGGAAATAATAATGGGCTCACGAAGAATTAAAACTGTTATCCCTCTAAGCAATATATGCCCTGAACTTGTTCCACCTGGTCAGCATCTTTTCTACACTTCAGCCAAACACGAATCAACTCTCCACCCTATGGATGTAAAATATGAAATTGAACAAGTCAAACGTGATATAAAAGAATTTTATCCAGATTTTGCAAAACACGGTCGGATTTTAAAAATGAGAGCATGTGGTATCATAAATGACTGGCCGGAAGGGCGAACATGGCTTGGTTATGGCATACCATTGGAGACGCCAATGTCTAATCTATTTAACGTAGGAGATTCGTGTATCGCACCAGGACTGATGGGAACTCCGGGATCAGTTGAAAGTGGCTATCGAGTAGCGAATATAGTTGAAAAACTTTTATAATTAATGGATAAGTCGTTCTTCCTCTTTCCAAATTATAAATTTATGGGGATGTATATATATGAGCAAGGTTAAGTACTAATTTTAATTTTATTTAATCTATATAATGAGGTGAAAATAATTTCTGATAAAATAATGAATATGAAGGAAGCAATAAAAAAATACGTCCATGATGGTAACTTAGTTTTTTTAGGTGGATTTGGTAATGGGATTACTTTTTCAGCCGCTCATGAAATAATTCGACAGAATAAAAGAAATCTTAAAGTGTGTAAATGTGGTGGAGGAATCCAGTTTGATCAATTAATAGGTGCTGGGGTAACAAATCATATTATCACTTCACACTGTTGGAATGGCACTGGCCCACAACCAACATGGAATTTTAAGCGCGCTATGGAACAAGGAATTCCTCAAAAGCTCATTTATAATGAACAATCACTCTTTATGATTAATATGTCGTTTTTTGCTGGTTATATGGGGGTCCCTTTTATGCCTATTCGTTCAATTATAGGGACAAGTATTTATGATCATCCTAAAGAGGTTGGAATAAAGGCTGCTAAGATGGAATGCCCTTTTACAGGAGAGGAAATCTGTGTAGTTCCAGCAATAAATCCAGATGTTGGAATAATACAAGTACAGCGTGCAGATCGTGAAGGTAACGCTCAAATGTGGGGTATTATTGGAGATACTAGATATGGAATTAATGCTTGTAAAAAGATCATAGTTGCAGCAGAAACCATTGTTGATAAAAAGATCATTATGGAATCACCCGAGCGTACCATTGTATCGGCTCATAAGGTTGATGCCGTTATACATGAACCATGGGGTGCACATCCTGGTAATATGCAGGGATTTTATTATACTGATTTGGAATATAGATTTAATTATACTAAAGAAACTAAAACAATAGAAGATTGGGAAAAATGGCTTGAAAAATGGGTAACTGGTGTTAATAATCGGCAAGAATATTTGAAAGTACTCGGTGAAGAAAAAATTACGAAATTAAAAGCTAAAAACATTATACAAGGAGCTGTTAACTATGGATACTAATGAAAATGAATACTGTGAGGAATATACTGGATTTGAAATGATGTTAGTATCAGCTTGCAGACAAATTAAGAAAGACGATATTATATTTAATGCGATACAGTGGCCCTTTCTAGCTGTTCATATGGCGAAATTATTACATTTTCCAGATCTTCTCATGGCTATGGAAGTTGGATTGTTTCAAGATGAGCTTGCTAAACCAAACAAATTGCCATACTCGATCGCTGATCCTGTACTAATCCCAAATTCATTATTTATAGGAGATTCTATTGATACATTAGCACTTCTGCAACGTGGAGAAATAACACTGGCGCTATTGAGTACTTCTATTGTTGATAAATATGGGAATTGTAACACCACTGTAATTGGTCCTTATGAAAAACCGATTTATAGGTTACCCGGTGGGGGTGGAGCTACTGAAATCGCGGGTTTAGCAAAAAGATTGATATGGCTTTTAGATGATCATTCAAAACGTAGGCTTGTTGAAAAATTGGATTTCATTACCGATCCGGGATATTTAGATGGCTATGATAGTAGAGTAAAGGCGGGGTATCCTCCTGATACAGGTCCAGATGCAATAATTACTCCTCTCTGCATTTTTCGATTTGATTCCACAACAAAAGAGGCTTATCTGGACGCCCTAAATCCAAATGTTACTATAGAACAAGTAAGAGAAAATACAAGCTGGGAGTTAAAAGTCGCCGAGGAAGTGAAAAAAATTGAACCACCTACTATGAGAGAAATTAGTATATGTAGAAGAGTTATGAAGGATGCGATTGATCAATATTATGTGTTAAAACCAGAATGGACAATTTATTTGGATGAATAATGATAATATCGGCAATCTTATAAAGAAAAACGTTGAAATGCAATTATAGAATTTCAAAATATTTGATGTTCAGTGAGTAAAAATGGATAAAAAAGTATATTATAAGTATTTATTTATTATAGGAGCAATTTGGAATATTCTAGCATCATCGAGCTTTATACTTTCTTCAATTTTTATGTTGTCCATATTCCCTACGTATGGTGTAGCAGTTCCTGTTAGCATGATTTGGCTTCACTCATTCCTATTTCTTGTTATTAATCTTGGAATAGGATATTTAATAGTTAGTTTTGATATTAGCAAAAATCACGGAATTGTGGTAATTGGAATCATAGCAAAACTTGGATATTTTCTAATTTCTTTAATATACTTTGTTATTGGTGATATTGGCATGCCAGCTCTTTTGTCTGCTAGTGTTGATATTATATTTTCTATTTTATTTTTAGAATTTTTAATTAATTATAAAAAACTCTAAATCTTAACTATGACTTCTGAAGATTTATTGATGAAATTAAAAGATTTGATTGTTGAAGGAGAGCCTCAGAAAACAATTGAGCTTATGGAGGAGATAATCAAACTAGGTTTGGATGCTAAAATTATCTTAAATGAAGCTATAATTAAGGGGGCAGATGAAGTTGGAATATTATACGAAAAAGAAGAATATTTCCTTGCTGATTTATTAATGTCAGGAGATGCTATTAAAGCGGCTATGGAAATATTAAAACCTAAGTTATTAATGCATTCAGATATTAAACCTCAGAAGGTTATATTAATTGGAACAGTAGAAGGAGATGTTCATGATATAGGGAAAAGCTTAGTCAGTTCGCTTTTACAAGGTCAAGGATTCGAAGTTATTGATTTAGGCTCAGATGTTCCAGTAGAAACTTTTGTTCAAAAAGCAAAAGAGATAAAACCTGATATCATAGGACTTAGTGGTTTACTTACAATGAGTATTTCAAAAATGCATGAAACAATTATATTACTCAAAAAGGCAGGCATCCCTTCAAAAATAATTATCGGAGGAGGGGTTGTTTCCAAACAGTCGTGCGCAATGATAGGCGCAGATGATTGTGCAAAGGATGGATATGAGGGAATTAAAAAAATTAAAAAAATATTATCTGAATAGAGAGGTTGAGAAAAAATGCCTTATGATTGGATAAAATCA
>Ga0114923_10001454_pt1 | contig 16432 bp, 29 predicted proteins | sample SumtaG_FD_89578 | JGI IMG/M metagenome (GOLD analysis project Ga0114923, IMG submission 89578) | Deep subsurface microbial communities from Indian Ocean to uncover new lineages of life (NeLLi) - Sumatra_00157 metaG | ecosystem: Environmental > Aquatic > Marine > Oceanic > Sediment | place: near...
ATGGAATGTTATTGATGATTATCTTCGTAGTTCGGAAAAATGATAAAAAATACTGAAGTTGAATATAAAGTTTCAACACATAAATCAAAATATGAAGGATATCAATCAAAAAAAGGAAACACTGGTTCTGTTAAAGCGTTTATTTCTAATTTATGGTATGGTGTTATACGATATTCAAAAAGATTGGGTATAGATATTTTTGATTTGTTTGTAGAATCTTTAATTACGATATATATTTGTGAGAGATTTTGTTTAGAAAGAGCATTTCAGAGAATTAGGATAAAAGGCGGTGCTTGTAATCCGTGTTGTGTTCAAAATATAACTTTATATACTACACAATATTTATTTGATTATGGAATAGGAATAAGTTTATAAATAATAAAATAAATATATTATAATAATAAATTTAATTAATCAAGAAAATGACTGAAGAATATTGTATTTGGAATAGTGATGTTGGAAGAATGGATACTTCGACAGACTGGGGAAAGTTATTTGATTTATGTAATAGAAATGATTGGTATTATAATTACAGTAAGTTATATATCATTCCAACACGATCAGTCGGAAAAGGTAAGTTTCAAACATTAACGGAAATGCAAGATGAAATTAAAAGAATGTGTCGAGTAAAATAATGGATTGTTTTATATGTGGAACTGTAATGGAAATATTTCGTGAAATTGAACGAGGTTTACATCTTAAAGCATGTTACAAATGTCCAAGTTGTAAACATCAAAGTACAAAAAATATAAAAAAATTAATAAAAATAAAGTGGTAAAAACGGGTCCCTTAATAAAGAAGATATCATTGGGAGTTAGTGATGGTCTCTCACAAGATTGGAATGAAGCATATAATAGTGGAGATGAAGAATTGATAAACAAACTCACTCATGAATGTTGGTCTTTTCGTCTCTATTGTGAACGAATATCATTAAATTTTTAATTTTTTTTATTTTATATAAAATAACTTTAAATATTATAAAAAATTATCATACAGAATGAGTCTTAAAGAATATAACGATTTAAATAAAAAGATTGCTACTATTTATAGGTATACATGTATTCCTTGTATGTCATCTCCGACGTTTAAAAAAGGCGATTGTAAGACGTGTAAAATTATGGATGAATATACAGAATTACAAGAAAAAAAGAAAAAATTAGAGGATAATAATGAGTAAAGAAAATGGGAGTTATGTTCCACAAGATCAATTAGATAGAGTAAGAAAAGGATTGGAAGATAAGATTAATCAACTGAAAAATTCTCAAGTAGATCAATTCCAAGTATGGTTTAAAGAACAAAATAAAATAGAAACATTATTACGAGAATTCATTCTGACTAATATTTACACACTAAAAACTCAAAAAGAGAATCGGAATTACTCTGATCAAGTACTTTCAATCATTAATAATGCTTTATATCGTTTGGAACTTTTGATAAAGAAACTTGATGGCGAGAAATCATCAGAACTTACAGAGTGTAATCATGAATACATTCTTTATTCAAATGCTTTCCAATTATTACGTTTAGTGTGTAAACATTGTCAAGACGTACGAGAAATTAGTGAAGAATCACGACAAATTTTAAAGAATATTATTGATAAAGAAATTGAAGATCGTTTTGAAAAAATAAAAAAAAACTTAATTATGATTGATAAGAAAGAACTCAAAGAAGATTTCGAATTTCTTTTAATGAAAGCAGAATCTTATATTAAAAAGGGTTATGGTATATTAGATTTTTATTTTAATTCAAGACTAAAAAAATATATGAGATGATTTAAATGGGTCCCGCAAATAAAATTAAAAATATGATCGATAAAGAAAAAAAGTCTACTAATATAACTGATGAGAAATTTCTGAGTGAATATATAAAACTTATAAATGATCAAATAACACAAATGGAAACTCAGAAAAAAAAGATGGAACTTGAAATAACTGCAATAAAATTGAATAGAAAACATATTTTATCAATAATAAGAAAGTTGAAAAAGAAAAATGATTGAATATTTTATAGCATTAATTTTGGGTATGATCGTTATTGTGTGTGGATATATAATCGGTTTACATCATTCTATTGAAAGAGAGATTTTTGGAACCATAGCCGGAGTTATAACAGTGATACTCGGTTTACTTGTTATTATATTATCATTGATCGAATTAGGAGTACTCACTTGAAATCGATATCGTTTACTCATTTTGAAGATAAGTTATTGAATGATAGTAAAAGACGTACATTTCGAGTATCATTCATTCCTACTTATGAAATTGGTGAGACGGTGAATATTGCTTTCAAAAAGGATAAAGTAAAGAAGATACTATTTGAAGCAATAATTAAAAATATTTATCCTAAACAAATTAAGGATGTTAGTTTATTTGAAGCTATGTTAGATGGTTTTGATTCTGTAGAAGAATTTAGAAAAGGAATAATGGAAATTAATAAAGTGGGAAGTTTAAATCGTTATGGTTTTTTCACAGTTTTTAAGAGAGTTGACAAAGAATGAGATTAAAATTAGATCTTGATGATTTAGGAACATGTGAATCTCCAAGTTCTAAATATGATATTGGTTATTTACGACATTATCTTATCATAGAAGAAGAGAATAAAGAAGCATTTTTAGATGAAATAACTAAAAATTACAGAGAATTAATTAATGATTTATTAGAAGAATATTTGGAAGAAGAAGAATAAAAAAACTTATAAAAAATAAAACATTTAATCAACTTAAATAAAAAAATAGAGGAAAAAAATATGACATTTTCTTTAAAAATGAACAATGGAAGATTATTAAAAGGAATTATCGAAACGCTTTCTAGTATTATAGATGAGACTGAGATATTTGTTACACCAAAAGAATTTACAATTTCAGCAATGGACCCAAGTAGGATTTGTTTACTTAAACTTACAATGAAAAAGACGGCTTTTGAAACATTTAAATGTAGTAAGAAATCGAAAGTGGGTGTAAATTTAGATGATTTAAATAAGATTTTGAATCGTTGTAATCAAAAAGATTCTATTCTATTAAGTTTTGATGAGAATAATCAGAAGATTAAGATACAAATGGATAATGAAAAATCACGTAAACGTACATTTAGTTTAGCATTACTAGATATTGAAACAGAAGAAATCCCGATGGATAATTTATTAAAGATTGAGTACCCTTCTAAATGGGTAATTGAACCGGAATTCCTTGTTGAGGCTATTAAAGATGCAGAAATCTATTCGGAAATAATTAGTATTATAGCAACAGAAGGAAAGGGTTTAGAATTTAGTTCTTCTGGTCAAATTGGTGAAATGACGTATGATCTTGCAGAAGATGAATTAATTGAGTCAGATATTAAAGACATAAGTACAGGAGCTTATTCAACAGCATTCTTGAAATCAATTCTAAAGTTATCTTCTATTACTGATAAATTAGAAATGTCTCTTAAAACTGATCATCCAGTTCATATACACTTTGAACTAGATAATGGAGATTTAGATTATTTCTTAGCACCAAGAGTAGAAGAAGAACCTTTCGAAGATGACGATGAATATGATGACGATTTTTAGATAAAACATCATATTTATTAGTTTCAATTCATTTAGAAAATATATAACTCTTTTTTGTAGAGAATTTTTTTGATAATTCAAAAATCAACTGTTTTGTTTGTTAAACCTTATGGAATTATTTATGAGATTAAGAATCTTATAAATAATAAGAGATATATAGGGCAAACTACACTTGATTTAGATAAAAGATGTTATTGGAATGAAAAATCTATTTTAAGAAATTATCAACACAATTTATATTTTATACGTAGTATGAACAAATATTGTTTTGAAAATTTTGAAAGAAAAACATTAGATTTTAGTCAATCTCAAAAAGAATTAGACGAAAAAGAAGAATATTATATCCAAAGATATAATACACTAAATCAAAAATTTGGATATAATCTCAGACATGAAGGTTCTAATGGAAAACACACTAAAGAAACTATATTAAAAATGAGTGAAAATCATTTAGATACATCTGGAAGAAATAATCATATGTATGGTAAACATCATTCTGAAGAAACTAAAAATAAAATAAGTGAAACAAAAAAAGGAAAAAATAAATATATATTTACAATAGAATATTTAATAGATCAATATTGGATATCAGAATATAATATGAAAAATAGAATTATAAATATTAATCAAAAAAATATGAATGAAATATCAATAGAAAAAAATTGTAGTTATACTACAATAAGAAGAAATTTGATAGAATATAATATTATTATAAGAAATAAATTCGAAGCACAAAAATTAAGACGATTAAAAAAGAGTTTTTAAATGAATTATATAATCAAAAATGGATCTTAGAGATCAGATTATCGATAAAGTTTCAATAACTGAAATTTATCCTAAATCTTTAAATAGACAGAAACGTGGTCATTGTTGTACCCACGATAATACAGATTCTCCTAGTTTTACATATTATCCACATACAAGTTCGTGGTATTGTTGGTCATGTAAAAAAGGAGGTTCTGTAATAGATTTATATAGTCACGTTAATAATTTATCATATAAAGACTCTTTATATGAACTTGCTGAATCATATAAAATAGATATATCTCCAGAAGAATTAAAAATTATAGAGAAAAAATCTAGTATATATGAGATTTTTGATTTCTTTTGTGATATATGTCATAAAAATCTTCTCAAAAGTGAATATCTTGAAGATGTAAAAGAGAGAAGAGGATTTAATGATGAAATAATTTCTGAGTTTAGAATTGGTATTTTCGATGATTCTATAAAAGAAGAGATGGAAAAGAATGTTGAACAACAAAATTTATTTGATGCTGGATTTCTTAACGAGAATTTACATTGGTATATAGGAAAGCGAATCGTATATCCTTATTTGAATATGAGAAAAGAACCAGTTTATTTCATATATCGATTGATTGATTCAGAACCAGATTTTAGAAAAGATGCGAAGTATATCAAACATCGTAAAGAGTATATACAAGAAAATTTATTTGGATTGAATTCACTTAATAAGTTTAACAAAGATGTATTAATCATCACAGAGGGAATTACAGATGCTATTTCTGTAATCATGTGTGAATATCCTTGTTTAAGTCCAGTCACTACTAGATTCAAAGAAGATGATAATAAAAAGATTGTAAAATATTCTCAACGATTTGAAAAAGTCGTTATTATTAATGATAATGAAGAGAATGGTCAAGGTTTAGAGGGTGCTAAGACAACACTTAAACATTTAATTAAGAATCAAGTGAAAGGTTATATTGTTGAAATTCCTAGACTTGAAAATGTTTCGAAAATAGATCTTGATGAGTATTTAAAAACAGATGGTGTTAATAAACTCAATGAATTAACTGATCAATCTTTTGAAGGATTTGAATATTTACTAAGTTTTATTAATGATAAAAGCACGACTGATGATATTGGAAACGTACTTGTGTTATTATCGGAAAAAGACATCAAAAGAAAGTCAGATACTATAAATAAATTAAATCGAAAAATCGGAATAGGAAAAAGAGATCTCAATACGATTTATAAAGATTTCAAGTTACATGAAAAAGAAGAATCTGAAAAAAGTAATATAAAAGATGATTTATTTTCTGGAGAAGTTATTAGAGAAAGAGATGATCTGATATTTTCATTTGAATTTGAGAATATTACAGTTGAGAATAGAAAAGATGGTGTTTTTTATCCAATTATGACAGAAGAAGGATTTATTGAGAAACAAGTTTTACCATTTCCTTTAATCATGATTCATAAAACACGAAGTTTTAATATAGATCTTTTTAGTTATAGTTTTGATGATAAAATATTCAATACTCAGAGTAGAGCAGATATACTTAGTAGTTTAGAAACATATCGAACTGGTGGAGATCGTGGAAGAGATATTCTAAAGATGTTGATCACGGAGATGGCAAAAGAATTGAAATATAAAACTCTTGAATCAGTGTTAGGATTTAATAATAAATGGGTTTTACCTCAATTACAAGAGAAGAATGAATATAGAATATTAATAACAACTGATTTTCAACGACGTGTTTATAAGAATTCACAAAATTTAATTTCTGATGATTATGATATTGATGATATAAAAGATAAATTAATAAATTTCTTAGATAATACAGATATGAATGATGGAAAAGTAGCAATTATAATTGGTTGGTCTATTGCTCAATTATTCAGATTATCTTTTATAGAGTACTTTTATTTTGTTCCAGATTTATTATTAATTGGAGATCCTCAGACGGGTAAAACTGCTTTCTCGAAAGTAGTTGTTACAGATTTTTATAAGGCATGGAAAAAACCACTACAAGGTGCTCAAATTGCTACAAAATCTTCATTTGAAGATGCTTGTTCTACGAGTACATTTCCGATCTTAGTTGATGAGTTAGAATATCTTGATTATAAAGTAGTTGATCCAATGAAAGCAAGAGCAACAGATATTCCAGATTTCTCAAGAAAAACGAGTTCTAAGGAAATGTTTGTGAAACCCGAAGTGGCTGGATTTTGTATTACGACTAATACTGTTCCGAAAGCTTTTTATAATAGTGCTTTAATTGAAAGATTTGTTGTTTTAAATTATTCTTCTAAAGAGGTTATTATGGAAAAACAAGAATGGAATGATATAGCAAGAGATTTAAAAAAATTAGATTTATTTTCACCGATTTATGAACTTACAAAAGACTGGAATAATGAAGAAGTATTTAATAAAATTAAGAGTATTCAAAAATATTGTCCTTTATTCTCATTTGATGCTAGATTGAGAAAGAAATATATATTCATATTTTTTGGTTTGGCTTTATTTAATAGAGTTTTTGGAATTGATTTGACTAAAGACTTAGAGATATTACTATTTGAACAATCTGGAAGAATAATAACTGGTGATTTATTGAATGATTTTGTTAATTTCTGTAATATAGCAATTAATTATGATCATGGAAGTACGAGTCAGGCTGGAACAGCGATTAAGGGAAATAATCCTAAGTTTATTACACGATCATTAGAAATGAATAAGAAAGGAGATTATATTTTTATTCCACAAAATTTAAGAGACTTTAAAGAGTTCACAGGAGATAAGAAATATAATATGAGAGGTTTATGTGCTCAATTGAATAAATCAGTTGGTAAGAAAGATTACTTTTTTTATGGAAGTCATTCATTAGAAGGTGGAAGATACACTTCAATAAAGATACCGGAAAGTTTTAATAAAGATATAAATATTTTTAAGAAAAATGATTTATAATTTATTATTATAATAAATTAAATTTATTTAAAAAATACATATATTTATATAATAATATTTACTCTTAATAATTATGACAACTAAAATTGAAATGCAGAATAAAATGAAATACTCAAAAGATTCACTTATCAATGAAATAGTTTGTTTGTATAAAGAATTTCACAACGATAATAGTAGTGAGAATTTTGACAGATTAGTTCGATTTAATAATATATTCAAGAAACAATATAACTGTGAGTTTATGAGTGAAATGACTTATTATTTTGATCATAATACTGAAAATTTTGTAAGTGTTAATTAAACTTTTTTTCTTAATAAAATTTAAATATATTATATAATTAATATTATATAATTGATTTTTTATGAAGTTCAAAACTCTTTTGGTAGATCTCTTATGAAAAAAGAGATAATTATAAAGATTGAAGTTGATATCGAACCATCATATCTTGCTGATTATATATTTGATTTAAAAAATGATTTAGAAGAAAATTTTTTCGATTGGCAAAGTGGTATACGTGGAATAAAAAGTAAAGTAGTATCAATTGAGGAAAATGAAAAATGCCAAACTTAGCTGATTACGCAAAAAAACATAGAAAAAATATACCACAAACTTTTTTATTTTCATTCAAAGAAGAATTAAAGTTAGTAAAAACTAATAAGAATGATTCTGAGTTTGCTTATTTTTATACAACTCATTATCCTGATAGTTTAGGAATTATAGGAAGACAATTTAATTATAAAATCTTGTTTGGTAATGAATTTATAGGAATTGTAGGTGCAAATTCGTGGCCTTTCAGTATGATTGTCTTTAGAAAATATTTTAATAATGATAAATTAAATACAAAAATATTAAATAATAATGTATATCGAGTTATAAAAAGTAAAGAAAATAGAGGAACACAAATATTAAAGATTTTTAGAGAAAGAATTTATGAAGATTATTATAAAAAATATAATGAATTTTTATTGGGATTGATAACTTTTGTAGAACCGCCTCGAAAAGGAACGGTTTATAAAGCAGATAATTGGGATTATCTTGGTATGACACAGGGTGTTCATGTAACACAAAGGAAAGAAGATGGTAAAGGACGTAAATTTGATAAAGAAGGAACTAAAAAACATATTTATGGTATGAAATTTCCGGATAGATATAAAAATAGAATTGAAAATAAAAAAAAGATGATTAAAAATAACATAAAAATTCGAAACAAAAATTATTCTTTTGAAGAATTAGAAAAAATATTTATGAAAATTTGGAATAAAGATTTACTTAAATCAACATACAAAAAAGAATATGATACAAAACATAAATCTTATGGAATGTGTTATATTACGAGTGAATTTCTATTTCATGAATTAAAATTATATAATAAATGTATTCCAAAGAGACTTACATGGGAAGAAAGTTCACACTGGTATTTAGAAGTTAATAATAAAATAATCGATTTCACAAAAAAACAATTTAAAGAAACTCCAAACTATAAACTTTCTAAAAATGCAAGTTTCTTAACAAAAGAACCGAGTAAGAGATGTAAAATTTTTAGAGAGAGATTTAACAATATAACAAAGAAAAAAAACAAACAAATTAGTATTATTAAATATTGAAAGTAAATAAATTATATAATCTGGATTGTAGAGAAGGTTTAAGTAAGTTAGAGGATGAATCTATTAATTGTTGTATTTCAAGTCCTCCTTATTGGAGTTTGAGAGATTATGGTTTAACAGGGTTGATTTGGGATGGAGACCATGAATGTGATCATATTTGGACTGATCATTTATCATTCAACTTTTTAAAAGATCCTCCTTATTGTGTAAACTGTGGGGCTTGGTTTGGCTCATTAGGATTGGAGCCTAACTTTGAACTCTATATCAAACATTTAGTTGATATTTATGATAAGGTTAAGAGAGTTCTTAAGAAATCAGGAACTTGTTGGGTTAATTTAGGTGATTCTTATGGAGGATCTTCTAAAGCAGGAAATAAAGTTTTTGGAAATCCCGAATTTAATAAGAATAGACCAAGTAGAGAATTAACAAAGACTCCTGAAAAAAAAATATCCAATAAATTTGATAAATGCCTTTTAATGCTACCTCAGAGATTTACCATTGAAATGATTAATAGAGGTTGGATTCTTCGTAATGTAATCATTTGGGATAAACCGAATTGTATGCCTTCTTCAGCTAAAGACAGGTTTACAGTTGATTTCGAGTATGTGTATTTCTTTGTTAAGAAGAAGAAATATTGGTTTGAACAACAGAGAGAAACAAATTTAGAATCAAGTAAAAAAAGAGCTATGAGAGGAAATAATATAAACAAATATTCAAAAGGAGATCATTTACCAAAAGGAGTTCATCCACATACAATGTCTCAACCACGAAAATATAAGGGATATGAAAATATGGATGAAGAAATAGCAAAGGGAAATACATCATTACATCCTTTGGGAAGAAATAAAAGAACTGTTTGGAAGATCCCAACTAAACCAAATCCAGAAGCTCACTTTGCTACATTCCCTCCTAACCTAATTTCCCCTATGATTAAGAGTGGCTGTCCTGAGTATGTTTGTTTAGAATGTGGGAAGCCAAGAGAGAAGATTATAGAAAAAACCCAATGGAAACCACAAAGGAAACATAAAGGAAAAGGATATAGAATAGAACAAAAAGTTTCTGAAAGTTCTGCTTTTAATCATAGAGCTGATTGGGAGGAATTCAAAAAAAATAATCCAGATATAATAAAAGGTTATTCTGACTGTGGATGTGGAAAGGGATTTGAATCCGGAATAGTATTAGATCCTTTCTCTGGAATTGGAACAACATTAAAAGAATCTTGGAGATTGGGGAGAAATTATATTGGATTTGAACTCTCAAAAGAATATTGTGAAATTGCTAAGAAAGGATTAAATCTTACAAAGAATAAAAGATTAGATGATTTTTTTTAATTAATAAGACTTATATAAATAAAAACATTTTCTTATATAAATATATAATGAGGGTTAATAAATGAAAAGAGCATGTCTATTTTTAGATGACAAATCAATTTTGTTTTTAGATGAGTTTAAATTTGAAGTTAAGAAGTCGAAAAGTGAAATTATAAGAAAAATGATACATTTTTTTGTAGAGAACAAACCAGTTTTAATGAAAGTATTATTTGATGATTCTTAATGAAGAAAGTTGAGATTGATTATTTTGAAAACAATGAACATATTACAGTAAAAAATGATGGTTTTATTGTACAAGTACCTATATTTCCAAAAGGATTTATTGGTAAAATCGTAAAAGAGTTTATTGAAAATGAAGAAGGAAAATTTGAAGAATTTATTTTTAAAGAAATTGAAGAAGTGTAAAAAAATGAAAAAAATTAATATTTGTATAGGGTTAAGTGATCTACATTTCGGAAACGAAAATTGTTTGTATGAAACATTACATTACTGTATTGATGAATTACTTACTAAACTTGAGAAGTTAAAGAATGAACATGAAATTAATAATGTTTTTTTGATCTTAAATGGAGATATAGTTTCTGGTACTTTTGTTTATCGGAATCAATACTTAGAAAGTCAAGTACAGAAAAATGAAACAATTATATTAGGTGGAGCTTATTTAGTCTATACTATTGTTGAGAAAATAGAAGAATTGTTAGGAATATCGATAAAAGTATTTATAACAATTGGAACACATGAAGGTTGGTTTAAACCACATCCTGAAAATTTCTCAGTTGGTGTATCGAGACGATTAGTGTCTTATGGTGTCGATTGTCGATATGCGGCTACTCATTTATTATTGAATATAGCTCATGGATTTGAGAATGAATATATAGTGTGTGCTTTTCATGGTTGGGGAAGTGCTGATTATAGTTCAGCAAGTCCGTCTGTTATCCGAGAACTTACGAGAGCTCATAGTCAAGTGGCGAAGTATAGAAGAATAATCATAGATCGATTTTTATTATCTCACACACATTGGTTAGAATTAGATAGAACTGTTTTAGGTGTGACATTTGACGTAACTGGTGGATTTCAGAAATGGGGTAAAACTGTGTCAACGAGAGAGACGGGATTATTATATTATATTGTTGACGAAGATGGAAATTTTGAAGTTAATAAAGTTTCAGGAATGAAACATCAATTAATAGAAGAAAAAGCTCAAAGTCTTAACACTAATAATTTACGATATGTATATGAATTAATTGAAGAAGGAATAAAACATGAAATTGATATTGGATTATTGAAAGAACCTGAAGAAGGTTTAGAGTTATGAAAAAATGGACTGAAGATGAAATAACGTATTTGAAAGAATCTTATCCATCAAATATTCCGATAGAAATAATATGTGATAAATTAAAAAGATCATTTGATTCTGTAAAAAGTAAATTACGAACTTTATTTTTAAAGAGAAATAAGATAAAGAAAGAATTGCGTCCATTTACATTTGATTGGAGTAATTTGGATGAGTTTAGTTTTTATATAAAACAACATAAATCAACGTTAAAAAATAAATTATTTATAACATTAAATAGAGGTTAAATAAAATGAAACATGTAAAATATAGAAGTATTATTGGATCATGGGTAAAAAAAGAAGTTGAGTATTTGAAATTAAAAGGATTTAGTCATCCTTCAATAAAATGGTGTGTGACTGAAAAAATTCATGGATCTAATTTTGCTTTTTATATGGATTTAGATGAATTGAAAACAGCTAAAAGGAATTCATTCATAAAAGACGGAGAAAACTTCTTTCAGTATCTAAGAATGAAAGAATCTAATGGATATAAAATTAGAGATCTTTGGAATCAATTAGTTAAAGAAGGATATGAATTAGAGACTCTCACAGTCTATGGTGAATTATTTGGTGGTTTTTATCCTCATCCAGACGTAGAGAGATTACCAAATATTCAGAAAATTCAAAAAGGTGTATGGTATAATAACGATATCGGATTTTATTGTTTTGATATTCTAGTTAATGGTAAGTTTTTACCTATGACTGAAGTGTGTCGATTATGTGAAGAAGTTAATATTTTCTATGCTCGAATATTATTTACGGGTACTTTTGAAGAGTGTATGGAACATTCAGATCAGTTTCAAACTAAGATTCCAGAATGGTTAGGATTGCCTTTGATGGACCCTGATGAAAGACATGTAGTTGTTCGTCAAGTATTTAAAGGAGTTGAAGAAGTTATAGTAGGAACTAACGAAGATGGTTCAATTGAATACGACGAAGTAATTATATATGAAGACAAAGAAATTGTATATTTCGGAAATATATGTGAAGGAATTGTAATCAAACCAGTTGAAGATTTAAGATATGAAGACGGAGATAGAGTTATATTAAAATCTAAGAATCAAGTTTTCATGGAAGTTTCAAAAGAGAAAAAATCAGTTAGAAAAAAGCATCATGATTTTTCTGAATATGCAATAGAGACGTTAGAAAAACTTGTTGTTTATGTCAATGAGAATAGATTGAGAAATGTTTTGAGTAAAATTGGAACTTTCACAAAAAGAGATTTTAAGAAAATATTTGATGAATTCAAGAAAGATATTTATGAAGACTTCAACGTAAATCATAATAATTTGAGAGATATGGAAAAATTAGATAAGAGAGAAATTGATAAAGTAGTCGGGAAGTTATGTACAGATATATGGCGACCGATATTCTTAACGGAGGCTGAGAGAAAATGAGTGGATTGAAATTAGAGAAATTAATAGGAAGAGAAGTAAATGCTTTTTATTGTTATGAATGTAATATGTTTGGAACGATGATACTCGGAGAAAATCTTATAAGATGTCCAATTTGTCATAATAATAGAGATGAATGTACTATTGAAATTAAAAAATATAGTGAATATTAATAATGTCGGCAAACAATATAGTTTGGTCAATGGAATATAACTCTTTATTCCATGTGTTTTATTCTGGATGTGCTGATAATACACCAACAAAACCAGATTTTTTTGATAAATATTATAAATCATTTATGGAAAGAAAAGATGCTTTAGAATATGCTCATGATATAGTAAACAAGATTGATATTGAATCGGAGTTAACTGGAACGATTGGTGTAGAATATGGAGTATGTGAACTACTCGATCCGAATATTTATAGAGTTAAAACACATAAACCAACATGGATTCCACAAGATATTGATGAATATTTTAGAGAACATTTTTCTGATTTAACTAAAATTAAATATGATCGATTATTAGAATTTGATAAAAATAGAGGAGAAAATTAAAATGGATGATATATATAAAGCTTTTAAGAGATTGATGAGTGTAGCAAAGGATACACTTCTTACAGAAAAAGGAATGTTAAAAAAAGAATTTTCTAGAGACGAGTTGTTAGTATTATCTGGATCATTAGATATGATAAGAAATGAATTAACTGTATTAATGAAAAACTGTGATTAATATGTATAAAACAAATCCAAAGACTAAAGGAAGTGGGATCGTATGTGCTATTCCTCAAAAGGGAAGATGTCCTCAAGGATGTGCTGACTGTTTTTTCCAAAGTGGGAGATCATTCTTAGAACCATTAGATGAGAATACACCTAATATGCCTGATATTAGAGATGTTGTATTATATAATAGAGTAGTTAGGGTGAATGATGGAAACGATTCTAATGTTAATCGAGCATTAGTTATTTCTGAAACAAAACATTTCAGAATGAAGTTTTATAACACTTCAATTCCAAAAGATTTAGGAGAATTTGATGCTCCCGTAGTTCTAACTATAAATCCGGGTAAAATGACTGATATTAAATGGTATAAATTTGATGTCATTCCTAAGAATTTGATGTTTGTTCGAATTAGAACTAATATGTGGAACATCTTTAATGTTGTTGAACCAACTATTAAATATTATACAGAAAGAGAAGTTCCAGTTGTATTAACATTTATGGCTTATTATGATACACAAGATAATATACCAGAAAAGAGTAGACACAATTATGAATTTAGAAAGAGAACTTTAAATTCTTATAATGCTATTACAACTAATGCATGGGAAATCGTAATGAGTCTTTTTAAATATAATAAATATGTTTATTCTTGTGGTAAGATTGAAGGTGAAAAAGGAGATACTCATTGTAAATTCTGTGGTAATTGTTTACGTGAATACTTTTCAACGATGGAAAGAATAAGAGGTTCAGATTTTTGAGAGACTCAATTGAAAGAATATATCGTAATTGTTATTGTGAATATGTTCAAGATAACCTTGAAAAGAATAATAAATATAAAGAAATGTATATAGCAATAGGAAAAGCATTAAAAGAGTTGTTAGATAAATGAAAGTAAAGTGGAGTTATTTTCGAGACGTTAATAAATTCATATGTATAAAATGTGATGGTCTTATGTGGGAGTTTAGAGAAATATGTGAACGTTGTGGAGAAAAGAATACTCTAAGAAAGATAACTAAATATGATTTTAAAAAATGGAAGGCAAATAGATAATGATTAATAAAAGAATTCCTTGGAATAAAGGTCTAACAAAAGAAATAGATGAGAGAGTAGGAAAACAAGGAGTAATAAAAAATCAAAAAATAGAAAAATATATGGATAAAGAATGGTTATTTAATCAATATTGGGTTTTAAATAAAACAATACAAAAAATTGCCAATGAGAATGGAATTATTTATTCAACAGTTAGATATTGGATGATAAAAAATAAAATTAAGAGAAGAACTATATCAGAAACAAAGATGGGTAAGAAAAATCCAAGTTTGAGCAAAAGAAATTTAGAAGATAATCCATCAAAAAGATTAGAAGTTAGAAAAAAATTATCTCAATTGATGAAAGGAGAAAAAAATCATAATTGGAGAGGAGATGAAGTTGGAACTACTTCTTTACATGGTTGGGTTAATCGAAACAAAATTAAATTAAATTTTTGTATTATTTGTAATGAATATAAAAAAACAGAAATGGGTAATTTATATCATGTAGAAAGAAATAACAAATATTTTCGAAATCTTGAAGATTTTGTTGAATTTTGTCATTCTTGTCATATGATTTATGATAATTGCAAAAAGAAAAAAGAGTTGAAAAAAAATTAATAATTGTTTAAAATTATTTTCTACACAAATTGGAAGTCATATATGGGGAATGAATCATAAAAATTCTGATATTGATATTGGAACTGTATATTTGATGGATTCAAAAGATTTTCTATTAAGAAAAAAAATCAAAGGAAAACAAATTCAAGATAAATTAAATAATACTGATTCTGTTTTTTATGAATTATCTCATGTTATCAATAATTTATTAAAGATGAATTGTAATTTTTTATGGATGTTAACATCACCTCTTATAGTCCATGAACATAGAACTACTTTAAAAGAGTTAAGAGATATAGTTTCAACTAACTTAGCTAAGTGTTCTTATTTTTCTATAGATGGACTTTCGAGACACAATATTTACCATTTTATAAATGGAACTAGACATGATAAAGCTCCTATAAAAGAGATTGATAAAGATAGTTTGATATATAAGAAGAAACTCAACGTTATTGGAAGAACTCTTAAGTTCGGTATCAACTTACTTACATGGGGTAAATGTATGTTTCAAAAAGTAGATATTAAGACGGAAGAAGAGTTATGGGAATTAAAGAATAAGTTAAATGAAGCTTTTAAAAACTCTTCTTTGCCAGAAAAACCAGATCCAAAACCGTTTGAAGATTATCTTGTTAAATGGAGATTATATAAAATGAAAAAGGATGGATTGATATGATTGAAGAGAATAAAAACTTTCCTAAAATAAAAGAGTTTATTTTAGATAGATTCGGGTTTTATACTAGAATGATGTTTAATAATAATGATCTTTTTGAATTAAAACTCTACACAAGAGAAATGATAAATAATACTATTTTTGATTTAGTTTTTCGATTATTTGGTAAGAAACAAGAACAAACAGTGACATTAAAAACACCAAATACATGGTGGAATTGGTTCAAAATGAAACATATGCATAAAAAATGGATGTGGAGAATAGTTCAGAAATTTCCTATTAAATTTGATAATCATAATTATGTATTGAATGAATATACAACATTTCCAGATATAGTTATACCTAAAGATTTTAGTGAAAATCATATAAAAATAATGTTTTATGATCATAAGGAAATAGAAGAAAAAGAAGAAAAATGATGTCTAAAAAACTAACATTATCAGAAATCATTCAATTAGTTAAAAAACAAGTTGAATTGAGA
>Ga0114923_10001455_pt1 | contig 16430 bp, 15 predicted proteins | sample SumtaG_FD_89578 | JGI IMG/M metagenome (GOLD analysis project Ga0114923, IMG submission 89578) | Deep subsurface microbial communities from Indian Ocean to uncover new lineages of life (NeLLi) - Sumatra_00157 metaG | ecosystem: Environmental > Aquatic > Marine > Oceanic > Sediment | place: near...
AATGGCGAATGCGGCGCCTGCACAGTTATTATGGATGGCCAGGCTGTGCGCAGCTGCCTGATCCTGGGTGTAGAAGCCCATGGCAGGGAAATCACCACAATAGAAGGGATCGCTGAATCAGGCGAGCTCCAGCCGATCCAGCAGGCCTTCATAGAGGAGGACGCCGTGCAGTGCGGATTCTGCACTCCGGGCTTTATCATGGCCATTAAAGCTGCTATGGATAACAATCCTGCACTGAATGATGAGCAGATCATGGAAACCCTGGGCGGCCATTTATGCCGCTGCACCGGCTATGAGACTATATTCAAGGCTTTTAAGCGGGTCAGGCAAAGCGGCGTATAATTAATTGATAAAAAATCAGTAAATTGATATAACAAAAGCATGGAAACAGTCTATTTAGAAACTACAATTCCTGGTTATTTAATTTCAAAACCGAGTAGAGACATAATTATTATTGCTCATCAAGAAATAACTAGAAATTGGTGGGAAAATGAAAGACATAAATATGAATTATTTATATCAGAAATTGTAATAGATGAAATAGCGAAGGGTAATCTAAAATATTCTACAGAACGATTACATATTATTAAAGAAACAAAGATTTTAGCTTTAGATGATAATATAATAAAAATAGCTGAGAAATATATGAATAATTTTAATTTTCCGGATAAATTGCTTCGCGATGTTTTTCATATAGCTTTTTCTTTTTATTATGAAATTGACTATTTACTTACCTGGAATTGTAAGCATATAGCAAATGCTCATTTTATTAAACAATTAAAAAAAATTAATAATGAAATGAAAGTTAGAACTCCAGAAATATGTACACCGGAAGGACTATTTGAGTTTTAATAAGGAGGAGGATTTAATGAATAATAGCCCAATAGTTGAAGAAGTAAGAGAGGCTGGAAAAAAAATATCAGAAGAGTGCGATAATGATATTAATAAATATGCAGAATATATAAAAAGAGGTGAAGAAGAAAGCAAGAAAAAAGGTTGGGAAACTGTAACAAAAGAAGACTTTATTAAAGTCTAAAGCGCTGTGCAGTGCGGATTCTGCACTCCGGGTTTTATCATGGCCATTAAAGCTGCAATTGATAACAATCCTGCACTGAATGATGAGCAGATCATGGAAGCCCTGGGCGGCCATTTATGCCGCTGCACCGGCTATGAGACTATATTCAAGGCTTTTAAGCGGGTCAGGCAAAGCGTAAAACAAAAGGAGTAAAAATGTCGCAGGAAAAGGCACGCCGGATAATCAAGGATGCAGGTCACTCTTTCCTGGCCACCTGTATTAATGGACAGCCGCGGGTAAGACCGATGAAATTTGTGGTGACCGGTGATTTCAAATTCTGTTGCGCAGGCGGTAAATATCAGCGGCAAAGTCAAGGAATTTGAACAGAACAGCAGGGTTGAGATCTGCTGGGTTGACAGTAACAAGAATCAGCTCAGGGTAGAGGGCATTCTTGACATGAGCGGGGGTGTGGAAAAAAAGCGGAAGCTCTTTGAGCTTCATCCCGGTATGAGAGGTCTCTTCAAGGATGAGCATGACCCCAGGTTGGTACATGTGGAAGTAGTGCCGACCAATACCCGCTGGAAAGAACACAGCTTCGGCGAATACCACCGGATAGAGCTGTAATATCATTAACAATCGTATATCACAATTCGAGTCAATTCTGCAATTCAGAACTTTCGGTATCTCTTATGAAGCACAAAGGCATATTAACCCGTTTCTATCGGGTATATTACTTCGGATCGTAAAACCTTAGCTGCATAATCCATTGCGGCCTGAATACCCTCTAAGGTGAGAGTAGGATGGGATTTGAGGAACGCTTCAAAGGATTGACCATGGCCAAATTCTTCTAGTATGTACTCTACGGTAATCTGAAGTGCTCGTTCTTTCCTCTTATTTCTTATTCAGTTCTTCAATTAAAGACTTCCCTTTCTCGGTCAGCCTGTACTTCTGCAAGCGGCTGCCGGGCTTTTCTGGGATTGTTCTTTCAATAAATCCATGTTCGAGCAATTCAGTTACTCTTCTTTTTAATGCACCTGTTATAGTTTTTCTATACAATAATGCGGCTATTTCTTTCATAGAAAGGAGACCTTTCATAAAAATCCGCAGTACGTTTTCTGACTCGGCCCCTGACTCTGGGCGCTTGACCGGACCCTCAGATCCCTCCAGAATTCCCGCCTTAGCAGGATCACGCGGAAAGGTTACCGTAACCCAGTTGTTATCTGTTTCTATAACAGGTTCAGGCGTCCCATATTCCCTGCTGAGGTCAAGGATTCTCTTAATACCGCTTCCAGGCTGCTCCACAACATCCATCCTGAAAAAGAGACCGAACAGGAGCGGATTGCGGGGAATACTCTTTTTTCCCAGGTCTTCTCTGGTCATCCCGGCAGGGAGACCGCCGGGACTTATAATCTCCACACGATCCCGGAAAATGTGAACCTGTATGCAGGCTCTTAGAGATTTCTATTACCGCTAATTGAGAGCGCTAATGCTCTTCTTTAAGATAATACTTTTATCGCCGATCTTAGCTTCAGCCAGGACCTCTTCTTCATCCCCGTAAAGGGGCAGGCTGCCTTTAAGAACTATTTTTTCATCCTCCTTGAATGGAAGCACATCTGATACAAAGAGTTCTTCATCCGACCCGGATAGATAAAATTTTACAAAAACCCGCGGCGGTGCAGCTGCGGCTTTCAAGCTTTCCAGGGTAAGTGTAACATAGGCCGCATCCTGATAGGCCAGTGCGCTAAGTGTGAGTGAATAGCCCTCTAACTTACCCTTGTGAGAACTTCTCTGGAATAAGCCGATAACCACAAATGCGATCAGCGCCAGAAGCAATATATCCAGCAGTAGAATAGTCAAGGAGCGGTTTCCTTTAAGAAAACCTCCCTTTCTCTTTGAAAGGTCAGGAGCCCCATCCATGGAAAGCCTGTCCTCACGGTTATAGTGGAAATGCAGACCGTCGGAGCTCTCCCTCTTATCAATCATTCTCTTCTCCCTTAGCCAGCCTGTCACTCCGCCACCAGGTTACTTTCACTCCCCGTTCTTCGCCCAGGAGACTATATAAAATCCCGGAGGCTGAAAGGTTCAATGCTTTAAAATAGAGATCGGAGTCTTCCATTACCAGGTACCGCCGCACCGCAACCTTTCCCGATTTAGTAAGTAATAAGAACTGGAAGAGATTATTGCTCTCACGGCGCATGAGATAATAAAACCCGAGATTGTTAAGTCCAATAAGCTCATAGGAGGGATTATCCACACTGATCTCACTGGAACCGATACGCTCAATTCGTTCGCCATTATGGGGAACTGCAACATAACCTTCTTCATAGCGGCCAGTCTCTAAATTGAGGCGGTAAATACAGGCGGCAAAGTTGCTGACTGTGGATTTTACCTTTGTCGCCTCATCGACCTTTTCTCTATAATAATAGAGCATCAGGTGGAGAACCGGATCTTTAAGATCCGCAAAAATCTTTGACAGGCTGGGGATTGCTTCCTCATCTGGTAGAGGCAGATGTTTCTGATCTATTTCCACCTCATATAACATGTTGCCGGCAGAAGAAAACCAGAAAATCAGCCACTTACCCATACTCCGGCAGACAACCACCAGTTCATCCGCTTCGGTTATCTGTATACTCTCAATATAGCAAAAGGGCGTACCTCCCACCCCTTCCTGTCCGATGAAATCTATAAACTTACCATGGCGGTCAAAGCGGTAGATAAGCCGGTTCAGCATAACATCCAATTCTTTATCTTTGACCTGGCGCTCAGCCGGGACTTCATCTTCTATGTAAATCCGTTTCTGACTATCAACTACCAGGGAACCGATATTGTTAAAGGGATAGCTTACAGCCATGCGGGTAGAATTTGCTTCCTGATCCCCTTTGACAATCAGAGAAACGGGTTCAGGATTCCGTTCCGGATTATAGAGCAGAAAAAGCAGATCTCCGTATGAGGAAAACTCCATAACTTTAGAGGAGTTTCCATTGGCAATATAGAACAAGCCATCCCGCATATAGACGCTGGTATTCCAATTGGATAAGGTGCCGTCATAAAGGAAGAGATCAATTTGATCTTCCATTTTTCCCAGCTTCAAAGTAAAAAGTTCTTCCCTGCTTAATTCCTGAATTACAGGCTCACTGCAGGAGAAAAAAACAAGTGTCGAAATTACCAGTGTTAATATTAAAAAATTTATACGCATGATGTAAAAAAATAATACTATCTATTTGCGTTCAATGTCAATCTTGACCATCTTCGGGTAAAGGCGATACATTGGAGCCATGATTGATAAAGTTCTTGCTATAGTTCTGGGATCGAAACATCACCGGGACTTGAAAGAGCTGCTGCCGCTGGTTAAGCAAATAAATGAACTTGAGCCGGAAACAATGGCTCTGGCAGATGAAGATTTTCCACAAAAAACACTTGAGTTCCGGCGTCGTTTCGCAAAAGGCGAAAGCCTTGATTCACTGCTTCCGGAAACTTTCGCCCTTGTTAGAGAAGCTGCGCGCCGTACCCTTGGCGAACGCATCTACGACGTACAATTAATGGGGGGAATAGCCCTGCACCAGGGTAAGATCATGGAGATGAAAACCGGAGAGGGAAAAACACTTTCCAGTGTTACCGCTTCCTACCTGAACTCCCTCTCAGGGCAGGGAGTACATATTGTGACGGTCAACGATTATCTTGCAGAGAGAGATTCGCTCTGGATGGGACGGGTATACAAATTTCTCGGAGTAGCGGTGGGAGCTATACTGGCTAATATGGACAATCAGGCGCGCCGGAATGTCTACTTGAAGGACATTACCTACGGAACTAATAATGAATTCGGCTTCGATTATCTGAGAGATAATATGTGCTGGGATAAAAAGGACAAGGCACAGCGTTCTCATAATTTCTGTATTGTAGATGAGATTGACTCCATCCTGATAGATGAAGCGCGCACCCCCTTGATCATCTCCGGGGCCGCGGAGGATGATACCCATAAGTGTTATGAAGCCAACAAGCTGATCCCCTCCCTGACTGAATGCGCCAAAGACCCTGAAAGCGGTGAATACCCCGAAGAATGTGAAGGTGATTATAAAGTTGAAGAGAAAAATAAGCGGATTTCCTTTACCGATCAGGGCATGAACTACATAGAAGATCTGCTGCTGAAGAAAGGAGTAATCCGCACTTCACTCTTTGAATCTGATAATTTCGAATATATTCACTATTTTACCCAGGCAATAAAAGCAGCCAGGCTCTTTCATCGGGATGTTGATTATGTGGTTCAGGAAGGAAAAGTAGAGATCGTTGATGAATTTACCGGACGTATCCTGCACGGCCGCCGTTATTCTGAAGGACTGCACCAGGCTATTGAAGCCAAAGAAAGAATTAGAATAGCCCAGCGGAATCGCACCCTGGCCACAATTACCTTCCAGAATTATTTCCGGATGTATAAAAAGCTCTCCGGTATGACCGGTACTGCGGACACTGAAGCCGGCGAATTCGCCAAGATATACAATCTTGACGTTGTGGTGATACCTACAAATCGACCCCTTATCCGTGATGATACCGATGACATTATCTACTTGCGGGAAGAAGATAAGGTTAACGCTATCTGCAGGGAATTGGCAGAAAAACAGAACAAAGGACAACCCGTACTGGTTGGTACCATCTCTATTGAAAAATCAGAACTATTCTCCCGTATGCTGACCGGGATGGGCGTCAGGCACGAGGTATTGAATGCAAAAAACCATGCCCGTGAAGCTCTGATTATTGCTGAAGCCGGGGCCAAAGGATCAGTTACTATTGCCACCAATATGGCAGGCAGAGGCACCGATATCAAACTCGGAGGCAACGCGGAGTTCAGAGCGCGCCGGAGCGCCGGCACCAATGCCAGCCAGGAAGAGATTGACCGAATCATGAACCAGGAACAGGAAAAATGGCAGAAGGATTATCAGGAGGTTAAAGCTTCAGGCGGACTGCATGTATTGGGCACCGAACGCCACGAAGCACGGCGAATTGACAATCAGCTCAGGGGTAGATCCGGAAGACAGGGCGATCCCGGTTCTTCCAGGTTTTATATCTCCCTGGATGATGAACTGATGCGTTTTTTCGGTAAGAATATGAAAAATATTTTGTCCCGGGTCGGCATGCAGGATGGAGAACCTCTCTACCATCCCTGGATCAACAAATCCATTGAACAAGCACAGAAAAAGGTTGAAGAGCGAAACTTCGAGATAAGAAAACACCTACTTGAATATGATGATGTTTTAAATGAACAGCGAAAATTCATCTATGCCAGGAGAGATGAGATCCTGGAAGATAGAGATCTGAAAAAACGCGTCCTGGCTACCGCCTCTGAGATAGTAGCTGACTTAATAGAAGAATACAGAAACAAAAAGGAAGAAAGCCACCTCGCTTTCAGCCGGCTTTTATCAAAGTTTAAGGAAGAAATCTTTTATACTCCTATGCAGGCTGCGTTGGAATTTCAAGCTTTGAATCCCAGCGCGTTAATGGAGAGAATACTGGATGATCTGGCTCAAGAACTTGAGCAAAAGGCGGAAGAGATAGGACAAGAAAAGCTGAATCTCTTCATACGGATCGAATACCTGCGGAATATAGACGCCAGATGGCAGGACCACCTGGAAAACCTGGAAGCCTTGAGAGAAGCCGTATACCTGCGGGCCTACGGTCAGAAGAATCCGCTGCTGGAATATAAGCTGGAGGGTTTTCAGATCTTTGATCAGATGCTCCAGGATATTCGCACAGCAATCGCCAAGAAGATATTCATGGTTAAAATCATATCACCTTCAGCGGGACCGCAGAAAAGAGAAAAGATAAGCAGCAACCATCACCAGCTTTTCGATCAATTTTCAGCAGCAGGAGGTCAAGCTCAACAATCCGCTCAGCCTGAAAGAGTACAGATAAAGCGCAGCCAGCCAAAGGTAGGACGTAATGATCCCTGCCCCTGCGGAAGCGGCAAAAAATACAAACACTGCTGCGGCAAATAATTCCATCAGCTTTTAAGACGAAGGCGCAAGGTGGTTCTTAAGGCGTAATTTCAGCAAAACCCCTCCTAAACCGTACAGGCAGGACAGGTAGAATGCGGCTCCGCCGGCCATCATCATAAGCCTGCCTATCCCCTGCATCAGACTGGAGGTGAGCAGGGTGAGCAAGATGCCCAGCACCACCGGGCCCCGGATAATGAGCAGTCCCAGGACGCCTGAAGTGTATAGGGATAGCGGAGTGGTCTCCTTTGCGCCTCTAATCCAGAGGCCCAGACGCACAGAAAAGCCAAGGTAGCCAAGATAGGTAGTAATTATCAGGAAAAGACCGAACAGCGGAATAATAAGAATTCCCAATATGGAACCGGCTAAAAGCAGCAGCAGCAGTGGGGTTAAGATAATTGCTATTCCCAGGTAAAGCAGGGAGCCGCGCCACCTGTTATGCATAACATCAACCAATCCCCCCAGATTGCCTGCAGCAAAATGTATAACGAGAAAAAGAATAATCAGATAGAGGATAATAGTCAGTACTTCGATTATAAAGAGAAAAGTTGCAGCCGAATGCTCGGATGCCAGCAGACCGAAAAAGGGGAGGTTGAAATCAGGAAAAGCCTGTTTGTTCCCCTTTATCAGGGATTTACGGTCTGCTTCAATATTCCCTCCCAGGGAGACAACATCACCGGTTACCTGGCTGCCCGGCAGCAGATATATATCAGCGCCAAAGACCCAGATATTTCCTTCCACGCTGCCCTCTACTTTGACCTCACCGCCAAGACTTATTACATCTCCCCTCTTGACTCCCTTGATAAATACCGGCTTCCCGATATTTATGCCGCTGCGGGTGATAAAAGAAAGCCCATTCAGCCCTAAATCAAGCTGTTCATCACCGGAGCTCAATGATATCCTTATGGGAAAAAGATTCCAGACTTTTCTACCGTTCCCGGTTCCTTCCAGGTAGCCGAAGGCAAAATTCACGCCACTGTCACCGGCGCGCATTTCCAATACTCCAGGGTGCACAATAAAGCGAGTATCCTCTTTTTCTGAAGCATTAATCCTTAAGACCGTAAAGAGAGCCAGTAAAAATATCAACATCAGAACAATACTTTTCATTTAACTATCCTCGTAAATTCATGTTAGTATATTCCGGAAATTAATCCCGAACAATCCAGGGCAATACCATTTCTTCTAACTTCAAAGTGAAGGTGAGGTCCGGTAGACAGGCCGGTATTCCCGACTGAACCTATCTTTTGCCCACGGCGTACAACCTCGCCCCTGCGCACTAAAGCCCTGTCCAGGTGCCCATAGAAAGATGAATAGCCTATCTGGTGGGCAACAAGAATATATTTGCCAAAAACTGAGCTATCTCCAACCAGAACAACCCGGCCGTCCATGCTGGCTCTCACCGGAGCGCCAACATAAGCGGCAATATCCAGTCCCCGATGAAAACTTATCCCGCCTCTGAAAGGATCCAGGCGGTAGCCGAAACCGGAAGAGATCCAGCCGCGCACCGGTCTTAAAAAAGCCGCCCCGATAGCTACGCTGCGTTCAACACCGGTATGCTGCACTCCGGGCAGGAAGAGTTCCATACCGGGCTTTATTTCCTCACGGTTTATATGGTTAACCAGAAGAACTGCCTCAGCTAAAACACCTTTTTGGGCGCAGAACTGATCTATTTCTCCCTGCAACGATAGAAAAATCCCATCCTGGTTGGGAATTTTTATCTCTTCGGCAATGCTCACCAGATGAACCCCGCTTCCCCATTCCCTGTTCAGTGAGGCAATTGTATCCAGATCAAGGCTGAAGCGCTCGGCAATTCCTGAAAGAGTATCCCCCCTCTTTGCAGTATAGATTTTGATATCCAGGGGCAGAATCCCGGTTGAGCCGCCGCCCACAAAAAGACTGTCAACCGAATATTCGGAATCTGCCTCACTTTCGAAAAACTGAAGTTCTGAAAAGCCACCTAATTGATCAGGGTAGTATAGGTAATGATCCTTTTCCGCCTGGATTAAAGAGATCTCGGTAAATAACGCGAAAGCAGATAAAATAATAAATATGAGAGAAGCAATAACTTCCACGAAAAATTGTTTAAAAAAACCCCGGCTATGTTTACTCTTGATCATCAGCAATTAGACTCTAATGCAGGTACTTAAAAGGGTCAACCGGTTCTCCTTTTAAGAATATGGAAAAGTGCAGGTGCGAGCCGGTACTGTACCCGCTATTCCCTACTTTGCCAAGCAGCTGGCCTTGATTTACCCGCTCATTTTTGCTTACCTGGAAGGCAGAGAGATGGCTATAGAGAGTCTGAAAGCCATCGGCATGACGCACAATAATATACTTCCCGAAATTGGAATTATAGCCGATCATAGCTACCTGTCCTGACATAGCCGCCAATACGGGAGCGCCATTATCATTGGCTATATCCACACCATTGTGAAAGCGCTTTATGCCGGTAAAAGGATCCTTTCGCATGCCAAAACGGGAAGTGATCTCACCCTGGCCGGATATATAAAAAGCTTCCCAAGAATACGGTTCAGCTCATTAGCGCTCATTCTGGCGCCGGGAATGAAGATATCCTGTGCCGGTGTAATAACTGAAGTCTCAAGATTATTCCAGTCGAGAATACTGTTCAAGGAAATCTGGTATTTTTTGGCAATCCCCCCCAGGTAATCGCCCCTTTTAACCCGGTATTTCAGGCCATCGCTGTTGGGCATTTCTAAAACTGTACCCACCTTCAATGAAGCAACCTTACGTATATTATTGAAACTCAGGAGGGTATCAAGATTTAATGAATATTTTTGGGCTATGGCTGATAGAGTATCCCCACGTTTGACTGTATAGTTTTTTATCATGAGGCTCTTGATCGCTTCCGGATTAAGCTTTATTTCGGCGGTTGCAGTGTTATCTTCCGGAACCAGATAGCGCCATAGGAGATCATTCGTCTCTGATTCAACAGGTAAGTTGATAGGTAGCAATGACTCACGGCTGTTCAACTGGTAAAACAGAAGCAGGGAAATTACAACTCCGGTAGCTAAAATCAGCTTTTTAAGACCAAATCCGTCAAGCAGAGAGGTTAAAAAGGCCAGAGATTTAAAGGATATGAAAGCAGGCAGGGCAGCTCTTTTAGCCATAATTACCGTGCTATTCGTCCTTGATACCTGCTCCGGCCGGCGAAACACTTTTTGACGCTGTAACACATTTACCATGATGCCCTCAAAGTTTTATATCGACAATAACTCTGTGGCATATTAATATTAAGTAACCAAATGTATAGGACAGAAGGAACCTGAAAAAAACATGGAAAAGCAGGATAAGAAGCGACTGCTCTATTTTCTGATCTGCATTACCATTGGTGTGCTTTTTATTATCGGCAAACTCGTTTCGCTCATGATTCTGACTCCCTTGAATGAATCTCCCACTCCCATAAAGATGCCGGTTGTGGAGCGCGGACCTATTCTCGATAGGAATGGGAAAATACTGGCCATCAGCACCCGCTTGAATTCGGTAGCAGCCTGGATACCGGATCTCGAAGAGCCGGAAACTGCAGCGCAGCAATTAGCCGGAATCCTCGGGCAGAGCGAGGACGAAATTATCGAAAGATTAGAAGAAGCTTCCGGATTTATATACATAAAGAGGAAGATAACCCCGACTGAATCCGGAAAGATTGAAAAATTGAAAAATTCGGGTAACTTGAAGGGCATAAATCTTATACCGGAGTTCGGACGCAATTATCCGGAGCAAAACCTGGCCAGCCATGTAATTGGCTATGTGGGAGTGGATAATGTAGGGTTGGACGGTATTGAATATACCTTCAACCAGGAACTCTCACCCCCCACTGTGGACCACAGGAAATCCGAGATATACGGAAACCAGGTATTCCTGACTATTGATATCAATATTCAATATATGCTCCAGAAAACCGCTCTCGCTGCTCTTAAAGATAATCAGGCCGAGGCTGTCGTTATACTGGTTATGGAAGCAAAAACCGGTGAGATATTAGGTTACTGCTCGGTTCCCAACTTTGATCCTAATGAATTCAATCGCTTTAACATGTCATCCAGGCGGAATCTTCCCATCAGCCAGGCCTATGAGCCGGGATCGGTTTTCAAGATAGTTTCTATTGCCTCTTTCCTGCAGCTTCAGGGTATGACCACTGAAGCTACCTTTAACTGCAATGGCTACTATGAACAGACCCTGCCCAATGGTTCAACTTACCGTATCCGCGATCTGGGATCACATGGAAGAGTAAATGCGCAGTTGATCATAAAATATTCCTGCAATGCCGGCGCCGCCTACGCCTCTGAACGGATTGACGCCAGGTCATTCTACCGGATGCTTACCCTTTTCGGCTTCGGTAATAATACTGAACTGCCCCTGCCCGGTGAAAGTTCCGGTATTCTTGCCAAACCTGATAAATGGTCAATGCGCAGCAAACCTACAATTGCTTTCGGACAGGAGATATCAGTTTCAGCTATACAGATGCTTTCGGCAGCCACAGTATTTACAACAGCGGACTGCTCTTAAAGCCGATTATTGTCAGCAAAATTGTTTCCCCCCAGGGAAAAATAATAAAAAAATTCAACCGTGAACCGCTCCGTGAAGTGGTATCTCCCGGTATTGCCAGGGAAGTTCTGGAAATGATGGAAAGTGCCGTGCAGGAAGGCGGTACTGCACGGCGGGGCCGCATACCCGGTATCCGCATATCCGCTAAAACCGGTACCGCCCAGGTAGCAGATCCAAAAACGGGAAAGTATTCTGAAATTGATTTTATTGCCTCTTATTTGGGAATTTTTCCCACCGATGATCCGCAACTGATCATCTACACAGTTATCCATCTGCCCAGGGGTGATAATTACTATGGAAGCCGGATAGCTGCTCCTATTTTCAAGCAGACAGCAGAAAACCTGATTTCCTACCTGGGAATAACCAGGAATAGCGATGTAGAAATTGAGCACTCAGGAGCAATTCACCTGCAAATCCCGGAGAATATAAAAATCGGTTCAACTATGCCTGATCTTACCGGCACACCCAAACGCCTGCTCCTGCCCCTGTTGAATCAGAGTGATATAATAGTCAATATCCTCGGACAGGGATACGTGGTACGTCAGAATCCGGCGCCTGGTACTGATTTAGAAAAAGGCATGACTATTGTCCTGGAGTTGGAATGAGCACGGTTGAATCTACTATCTTCAGTAACAACCTCGCTTCTCTTTTAGGAAATCACCGGCAGCTCGATCCGGCAATCTTCAGCCGGAGCTCTTCCGGGCAGCAGCTTGAAGCGGTTGCCACTCCCGCAGGTCCGCCAACTGCAATTCTAGCCGGCAACTATCTCCACTCCCGCTATGATCCGGTCAGGGAAGCTCAAAAATTAATTGGCCGGGAAGTTTCAAAAGAAGTCAGTCTCGGTATCTTTTACGGATTCGGCCTCGGGTATCTGGTAGCTGCCTTTCTGGAAAGATTTCCCCAAATTCCGGTAATTGTAGTAGAACCTGACATCCCTCTCTTTCTTGAAGCCTTGAGGATAAGGGATTTCCGCGGGCTTTTTGCCTCTGCCGGGATAACCTGGTTTTTTGATCAAAATCCTGAAAAACTGAATCCTGATAATCATTCATTGGCCAGTGTACAGATTGTTAAACTGCGTTCTGTTCTCAGCCGCAATATTTCCTACTACCGGAAAATGGATAATCTCATCCAGGCTGCTCAAACAAGAAATCAGGTAAACACCAACACCCTGAACAGGTTCGGCCGGCTCTGGATAAGGAATTTACTGAATAATCTTGAACCCCTTGCCGCGCTGCCGGGAATTAAGTTGATAGAGGATATTTTTTCCGGAATACCGGCATTAGTTTTAGCTGCCGGACCATCTCTGGATACGCTGCTGCCGATTCTTAAATCTTTGAAGGAACGTCTTATTCTGGTCGCGGTGGACACCTCTCTTAAGGCATGCCTCAGAATGGGGATCGAACCTGATTTCCTGCTGGTGATGGACCCCCAGTACTGGAATACCAGACATCTGGATGGCGCTTTACCGGGAAGTACGGTGCTTATATCGGAGCCATCCACCAATCCCAGTGTCTTTCGTCACCTCAAGATGCCGACATTCCTGGTGTCCTCCTTTTTCCCGCTGGGAGAATATCTGGAGAATCTGACGGGGAGCAAAGGGAAAATCGGCGCCGGCGGCTCCGTAGCTACTTCAGCCTGGGATTTCACCCGTATTCTGGGCGCTGATCCAATATATATAGGCGCTCTCGATCTTGGTTTTCCTCAAGCGGCCACTCACGCGCGTGATACCTATTTTGAAGACTTAAGACAGATCTTAAGCAGACGTTTATCGCCGGCAGAGGGTATGTCCTTCCGCTATTTTCACGAAGCATCTCCCTTTTTATATACCAATAACTCCGGCCGGCAGACATATACCGATCAACGCCTGCTCATCTATAAATCGTGGTTCGAAAAACATTTGGCCGGGGTTGATAAGCGGCAGACGTTCAACCTCTCCCCGAGGGGGATAGAGATTGAAGGTATGCCCTACTATGAGAGCAGCAACCTGCTCGGCCTACCGGTTATCAGGCCTGGGATCGATATCAGGATGATCAGAATCAGAGCTATGGCAAAGCCCGATAGCAGAACAGCCGGGGCAAAAAAAGAGCGTCTGTTGACAGCACTGAAAAGACTGGCAGGTGATCTTAAAGAACTTGAGAAAATAACCTTAACGGGGCTTGAGCAGTGCGGCATGTTGCGCAGCCAACTCCGGGAGAAGAGGGATGTTGAGCAGACCCTAAAGCTAATGCACAACCTTGATAAGAGGATACTGGAGTTATCCTCAAGGCAAATCGCCGGCTTTCTTTTACAACCCCTCATTGAAAAAATCAGCCTTAGGAACAACTATCAGCCTTCTGCCGGCGCTGTAATTGACATTACGCAGAGTTTATATGAGGAACTCCTCAACTCGGCAAAGTACCATATCAAGGCGCTTTCCCGCTTTATTTGAATTAAAGTTATTAAAGGCCGTGCCCGAAGCTAATAAAGAGGATAGTAAGCGTGTGTTTCACCTCCTCCCCAAACGGTATGCAGTAGACGTCCAGGCATACCGTTTTTTTATAAAAAGGAATAAATAGAAAAAATGCATATTATCTTGATCAAAGCCTTCAATAAAAAACCCTGGAGAAGCCATGAGACTTATCGAAGAATTGAATCTGCCTTGAACGCGGAATTTGAAACAGTTTCTGTTGTCATTGCAGAGAATGGAACACAATTGAAATCCGAACTCATGAAGTACTCCGGTAAATCATCACTTTTCGTATTCAATATTGCGGAGTTTACAAATGGAACGGGTGCGGCTTTTATTCCGCGTATTCTTGAGGAGCTAGGGTTGCCGCATCTGGGTTCAAGTTGTGAATCTATTTTAAATGGCCTCAATAAGGCAAAGGCCAAAGAACTGGCCATGGAAACCGGTGTGCCAACACCCGATTTCTTCCTGGTGAATGAATTCAGCCGGGGTTGGACCAAACAGGCCGAAGAGATCGGCTATCCGGTCATAATAAAACCAAATTTAGGGGGAGGCCATATCGGTATAGAAGATGATTCAATTGTTTATAATAATAAGCAATTTATTGAGACATTGAAAAGATCCCTGCAAAACTTTAATGGACCAATGCTCGTGGAAAAATATATTACAGAAGAGAATATGCGGGAATTTTCTATTAGTATTATCGGAAATGAGACAAGAATAGTGCTGCCGCTCGAAATAGACTACGCCAACATGCAGGTACAGACAAAGATCCTTTCCGGTACCACAACGCAGAAAGATCTGGAAAGAGTTAAACTTTTTAGGGGAGAAAAAAAATTAAAAAAAGAGATCTGTAATATGGCCACTCTTACTTATGATGCTCTAAAAGGCGTTGACTATTGCAGAGTCGACTTACGGATGAATAACACCGGCTTATATCTGCTCGAGATAAATATTATGCCCGGGTTGGGTCCTTTGAGTTTTTTACCTTTCGCTGCTAAAGAGATAATGGGGCTGGATTATCCGCACCTTATTAGCTTACTCACCAGGGAATCCATAAAAAAGTTCGATTGCAGCTGTAAACATCGCTAAGATACTTATTACTCCAGGGCTTTGGCGATTGCCGACAGGAGTCTCTCTGCCTTGAAGGGCTTGACAATAAAATCTTTTATTCCTGAATTTATTGCTTCCACAATAAGCTTCTGCTGCCCCAGGGCTGAACATATAACTATTTTTGCCTGTGGATTAGCAGCCAGGATCCTGTTCACCGCATCCAGACCGTTCATATTAGGCATAGTGATATCCATAAGCACAATATCAGGTTTCAGAGATTCATACATCTCCACTGCCTCCAGTCCATCTGAAGCTTCGCCAACAACATCGTAACCCTTTTCCGAGAGGATATCTTTCTGTACCATTCTTATAAATGATAGATCATCAACCAGCATTACTCTAGACACGCGCTAACTCCTCAACAATCGAAGTATCCAAAACATAAACAATTGTACCATCACCCAATACAGATACGCCTGATAAGCGATGCTTATAATTCAATATCCCATCAATTGGTTTTATTACCAGCTCTTGCTCTTCAACCAGCTCATCAACCAACAGACAGGCTTTTTCCTCCATGTGATTCAGAATAACACCATAGCTCTCATCAGCAGGCTGCGGCTTCCTGTCAAAAAGCTCTGATAGATGGGCCAGTGGAATTATTTTTTCACGATAAGAATAGCTGGATTTATCGCCATTAGCAAAAATATCCGAATCCGGCACCTTGACCGTTTCATCAACATTCTGTGTCGGAATAGCGTAGAAGTAATCGTCACACCTTACAATCAGAGAATTGAGAATGTTCAGCGCCAGTGGCAGCATTATGGTAAAGGTTGTACCCTTACCCTGCACACTCCGCACCTTGACTTCCCCCTTGAGATCTTCCCTTATCCTGGTAGCCACTACATCCATACCCACGCCCCTCCCGGAGAGGTCGGTTACACTTTCTTTAGTACTAAAACCGGGAGTAAATATAAAATTAACAACTTCTTCATCCTTGAGTACCCCATTTACACCAGCCTTTTGCCGTATCTTCTCCAGATTCAGCCCTCTGCCGTCATCCGATATCTCAATGGCTACCTTTCCTCCCTGCTGCAGAGCGGAAATGGAAATTTTACCGCGTTCAGCCTTCCCCTGCTTCAGGCGCTCTTCTGAAAATTCAATTCCATGATCCAGAGCATTGCGGATAATATGGGTAAAAGGATCGGAGAGCACCTCTACAATTGAGCGGTCAATCTCGGTATCCTGTCCATGGATCTCAATAGTGACTGATTTTCCTAATTTACTGCTGAGATCCCGCACCAGTCGGGGAAACTTATTGAAAATAACTGAAATCGGCACCATTCTGGTCTCAATCATTGATTCCTGCATGCCT
>Ga0114923_10001456_pt1 | contig 16430 bp, 13 predicted proteins | sample SumtaG_FD_89578 | JGI IMG/M metagenome (GOLD analysis project Ga0114923, IMG submission 89578) | Deep subsurface microbial communities from Indian Ocean to uncover new lineages of life (NeLLi) - Sumatra_00157 metaG | ecosystem: Environmental > Aquatic > Marine > Oceanic > Sediment | place: near...
CTCTAACCGCCTCCCCGTCTCCCTTAGCAAAAAGGGCGACGCATGGTCGGTGGAGCCCGGTTCAGGCGGCCTGGTGACCGCCATGGCCCCTGTACTGAGGGACCGGGGAGGGCTCTGGATCGGATGGCCCGGCACCTCGGAGCAGATAGATTTCGACACGGTTCTCGGGGAAGCCTCCCTGGCCACTGGATACGACCTCATCCCCGTGGAAATGGACGCGGAGGAGGTCACCAACTATTATGAAGGATTCTCCAACCAGATCATCTGGCCCCTCTTTCACGACATGCAGTCCCACTGCATTTTCAACCCGAAGTTCTGGTACACCTACATCCGGGTCAACGCCAAGTTCGCCGACCGGATCCTGAACCACACCTCCGACGAGGACTACATCTGGGTTCACGATTACCACCTCTTCCACGTCGGCAAGTTTCTTCGGGAACGGGGACGCAGCCACCGGATCGGCTTTTACCTGCACATCCCCTTTCCCCCCATGGATATCTTTGTCAGGCTCCCCTGGAGGATGGAGATCCTGGAGGCCCTGATGGAGTACGACCTGGTTGGGTTCCAGACCTTCCGTGACCGGAAGAATTTCCTCGACTGCCTTCAGCGCTACTATCCCGCCACCAGGGTCACCGGGCGGGGAACGGTGGTCCAGGTCGCCTTCGAGGACCGTGTCGTGCGGGTGGGCTACTTCCCTATCAGCATCGATTACCGGAACTTCGTCGAGGGCACCAGCTCCGATGGGGCCGGGGAATGGTATCGCTCCCTCAAGGAGAAGTTCGGTAACTACACCGTCATCCTCGGGGTCGATCGCATGGATTTCACCAAGGGCCTCCGGGAACGGCTCGAGGGGTACCGGAACGCCTTGGAGCGCTATCCGGACCTGAGGGAAAAGGTGATCTTCACCCAGGTCCTGGTTCCGAGCCGCCGCTCCCTGACCAGTTACCAGATCCTCAAGGCTCGCATCGACAGGCTCATCGGAGAGATCAACGGCCAGTTCGCAACCCTGGGGTGGGACCCGATCCATTACCACTACCGCAGCCTGGACCGCGACGAACTGCTGGCCCTGTACCACTTCGCCGACATCGCCCTGGTCACCCCTTTGAAGGACGGCATGAACCTGGTGGCCAAGGAGTATTGCGCCTGTAGCCTTCACAACAATGGAGTCCTCATCCTCAGCGAGTTTGCCGGCGCGGCGGCTGAGCTTCACAGCGGTGCGCTGCTGGTCAACCCCCACGACTCCGAGGGGATCGCCGACGCGCTTTACTACGCCATCACCATGGACTACGATGAGAAACGGACCCGGATGAAAAAAATGCGCCAGATAGTCCGCCGCAGGGATATCTTCCGGTGGGTCGACTCGTTCCTGCAGGCTGCCTTCGCCCGGAACCTCAACGACTTTCCGCCGGTGCAAGAAGAGTACATTCCGGGGATCAGCGGCGAGGATTTCGCCAGCATGCTGGAAGAATAGTCCGGCGGTCCGACCCATCCAGGAAATAGCGACAGGGAGATCGTGTCAAATGATCCAGGGAAAAAATCGACCCGTAAAAACATCCGATGAAAGCCTCAGGGTCTTCGACTGCGCTCCTGTCTTCATCGCCACGGGTATTCATGCCTTCACCCTCCGGGAACTGATCGAAGGCCTGCGCGTCGTCCACCCCGGGAGCGTCCAGCACCACTTCTGGGGACGGCTGCTCAGGCCGGTGATCGACGAACCGGAGTATAGCAACGATTTCGCCGGCTGGACGGGGCGGGAGTTGAGGGACAAGGTGCTCGCGGAGCGGCTCAGTGTCATTTATCCCACCGACTTCACCAACGTCGAGGAGTTTCGACACGGGATCATCGACATCATCGAGAACCGCCTCGACGAGGATTTGATATCCCACACCGCCATGGCCAGGCAGCCCTTCCACTTTCTCCGTTCTCAGCTGGTGGTTTTCGACACCGGAACAAGGATCGGGGACCGTTCGGAACTGGCCGATGCAGTCAAAGGGATGTCGGAGGGGAGCATCTTTTATCACTTCGTCGAAGCTCGCAGGCGGACCGAGAAGCGCTGCGATGACTTCTCGGCCTGGCTCGAGTCGAACTCCGGTGATTACCATCGGCTCTGCGTGGATCTGACAGCCATCGACCCCTACTTTTCCTCCCTCTGCGAGATCCGCGACCGCCTCGAAAACCTTTTCAGACAGGGCTGGCCGCAGCTCTGACGGCACTGCAGCCGTTAAACCTGATCCTGATCCAACGGAGGTTACAGCTTGTCTCAATTTCTTGATAGATACGGAGAAATAGCAGGAAAGGATGTTATCAGGCAGCTTCGTCTTCTGGCCCGCGAGCTTGAGGGTGTTCGGGTCGTCCACGTCAACTCCACCAAGGAGGGCGGAGGTGTGGCCGAGATCCTCCACAAGATGATCCCCCTCAAGCAGGACCTGGGCATCGACGCCAGTTGGGAGACCATCACCGGTGATGCAGCCTTCTACCAGTGCACCAAGGCGATGCACAACACTCTGCAGGGAGATAAGACGATCATAACGGAGGAGCTTCTCCACGTTTACGAGGAAACCAACCGGAAGTTCGCCGACCAGATGCACGAGACCCTGGCCGAGGCCGATATCGTTATCATCCACGATCCCCAGCCCGCCGCCACCATCCGGCACATCCCCCACCGGAAGGGGCGCTGGGTCTGGCGGTGCCACATCGACATCAGCCGACCCCAGCGTTCTGTCTGGAACTATCTCAGAGAGCATGTGGCCGCCTACGATTCGAGCATCTTTTCCATGCAGCGGTTTTCACAGAGACTGCCCCACATCCAGTACCTCATACCCCCCAGCATCGATCCGTTAAGCGAAAAGAACATGGACCTGTCCGCCCAGGAGGTTCTGGAGGAGATCTCACCCTTCAACCTGATCCCGGACATCCCCCTGCTCCTCCAGGTATCGAGATACGACTGGTTCAAGGACCCCATAGGGGTCATCAAGGCCTACAAAATGGTCAGGAAACTCACACCGGTACAGCTGGTTCTGGCAGGGGGAAGCGCCAGCGATGATCCCGAGGGGGAAGCTGTTCTCGAAGAGGTGCGCCGGGCTGCCGGTGAGGATCCCGACATCCACGTCCTCCAGCTACCCAGCGACGCTCACCGAACTATCAACGCCCTTCAGCGGCGAGCCGACATCATCATCCAGAAGTCGACCAAGGAGGGGTTCGGGCTCACCGTGACCGAGGGGATGTGGAAGGGTAAACCGGTCATCGGCGGTGAGGTCGGCGGTATCCGGCTGCAGGTCATGGACCATCGCACCGGGTTCCTGGTCAACTCCCCGGAAGGCGCAGCCCTGAGGATCCGATATCTTCTGCACCGCCCCGACGTGCGGCTCCAGATGGGGCACCAGGCCAGGGAATTCGTGCGGGAAAACTTCCTCCTTACCCGCCACCTCCGAGACTACCTCGCCCTGATGGTCAGCCTCCTCAAAGGTAAGGAACAAGACCCCTACCTGGAGATCCATGTCCCATAGGCCCCTCCCACTACCCGGCGAAAAATTCTGGAAACGAATCGAAGTCGCCCCGGGCAGGGTGTTGTTTCTCGACTACGACGGCACCCTGGCCCCCTTCCGGAAGAACAGTCACGAGGCGACCCCCTACCCTGGGGTCCGGAAGGTCCTCGAAAAGATTCTGGAGTCCGGCGGGTGCCGGATGGTCCTTATCAGCGGTCGTTGGACAAAGGATCTACCGCCCCTCCTGGGGTTGAAAAAATTTCCCGAGATCTGGGGGTCCCACGGCCTCGAGCGGCTTACCCCGAACGGCCACTACGAGATGGCTACCCTGAGTAACGTGGAGGTCCGGGGACTGGCCGAGGCGAACGAACTGGTCATTAAAGCCGGTCTCGGCCGTCACAGCGAGCAGAAACCAGGCAGTCTCGCTCTTCACTGGAGAGGCCTGGACCAAAATATCCGGGTTCGGTTAATAAGCATCGTTGAGCAGAAACTGGCCCCTCTTGCGCGGAAAACAGGGCTGGTCCTCAAGGAGTTCGACGGAGGTCTGGAACTGCGCGTACCGGGCCGAAACAAGGGTGACGCTGTCCATACCGTTCTTTCAGAGGAGAGCCCCGAGGCGGTGTGTGCTTACCTGGGGGATGACCTGACCGACGAAGACGCCTTTAAGGCACTTGAAGGCAGGGGGCTGGGTATCCTGGTGCGCCGGCAGTGGCGGTCAACCGCAGCAACAGCCTGGCTGAAGCCGCCTGGGGAACTCATACGATTTCTTGAACGGTGGGCCGAAGTCTGCACCGTCGTACAAGGGAAAGAGTCGCGGGATCGCAACATGCATCGTAACCTATGTTGAGATATAAGTTACGACCCATGAGCGAATTGAAGAAAAAAGCAGGCCGCCCGAAAGCGGCCTGAAAATCCTGTCTGGTAATGACAATTTCTGGAGCTACTCGTCCTTTATGGCAGCCTTGAGCTGCTCCATCATCTCGGGTGTGATCTCGGTTATATCGTGCACCGGGGCATGTGCCTTGGCCATTTCGATGAGTTCTTCCTCTGTTTCCGCCTTTGCCTCCCAGGTGCAGTCGGTTACTCCGGCATCTTTGCACTTCAACGTTTTACCCATAACGAACCTCCTCCAGAAAAAAGCCCCCCCTTCGCACCTCCAACTAACAATGTATTAAGTGTACCACTACAAAGGGCAATGACAAGAAACGAAAGCCCCGGTTTCTGAGCACTTCAGCGGCTGTTCCTTCGGAACGAACCGAGGTATCGGTGAACCGGAGGAACGTAGAGAAACCGCCTGACACGGGGACCCGTCTTCGCTTTCAGCTACGCCGTGGTAGGCGCGGAGACACGGAGACGAGGAGGAAAGGCGAAAACGTGCCGAGCGAGCGACCTGGCGAAAGGGCAAGATTGATGACCTTTTGCAACGTCATCAACTATTGATATGGTCGCAAAAAGTCCAGGCGGGCCTTTTTGCTCCACGGAAAACGAAAAGTGTCATTTTCGCTTTCCTCACAGATCAATGACTTACATTGACGGTCATTGATCCGGGCGCCCCACACGGGGCGCGTTGATGACAGATTACTGAATCATCAACTGTGATTCGCGTCTTCCAAGTCCTTTTTCTTTCCAATTATGTAGGCGTCTACTATCCCGAAAACCCAGCAGATAACAATCAATAATAACCCGAGATTGTATATGACGCTGTCAGAGGTGGAAGATGCCTGGGCAGCTGCGTCTGTAACTGTTTTTATGTCAATTACCCCTCCCGCCATCTCAATCTTCTCGAGAATGGTAAAGGCATGTTGTACTGCTTTTAATCCAATTACCACCATGCCGGCGAATACCGTAAACATCAAAACAATGCCACGTTTATAATGTTTTAAACGAACCTGACCAAGGCCTGGAAATATTATACCGGACAACAGTGCCCCTTTTAACGAATTTCTCATCTTTTCTTTATTTCCCCATGAGAACGGAAGTGGCTGATACGAGGCCCAGGAGAATGAACAGAGCTCCAACTCCGGTGCGGATACGACTCAAAAACACATCGCCGACCTTCAGGTGAAATCTGGCCGCTGTGATGCAGATGAAGGTAAACCAGATCAGTGCTCCGAAAACGATCCCGCCGCTAATGGTGAAAGATTCCAGGGCGAATAGATGCGGCGACTTGAGCCCCAGCAAAGCAAAGACCGCCAGATAGAAGCCCAATGTAAGTGGGTTGGAAAGAACCAGGGTAAAGTTGAGCAGTCCGAGTTGCAGAGGTCCAAAGTCTTCCTTTAAATCCTGTATGTTCGTCCTGTGATGAGTATAGAGCCTTAGTCCCATGACTACAAGGATGACGCTGCCGATGAGCCTGAGCCAGAACCGGCTTCCCAAGATGGCCGTAGAGAGGTACCCGGTTCCCAGAGCCGCTACAACTCCGAAAATACCATTGCCGGTGACTGCTCCCATGGTGGGCAAGAAGGCTCGCCAGAAACCCTGGGACAAGGCGCGCTGGATCGTCAGTATGCTGATGGCGCCGATGGGGGCCGCGGCAGCTACAGCCACACACGAGGCAAGGAAGAATTGCAGTGGACCCGACGGGTCGCTCGGGATCAGGGTTTCCGGGATCATGGTAATGATAATACCAGGAGATAGGTGGTTGAATCCAGTGTCTGAACACGGACAGTGTCTGAACACGGACTCCAGGTAAATTTAACTTTTAAGGACCGTCCCCAGGGGATGCATGTTCCTTCGGAGCGAAACGGGGCATGGGAATGCTGGAGAAAGGGGGAAATCGAGACGCCGAGACACGGATAAAAGTCGGACTCATCCAGGTTGCGACCCTACGACCCCCAAAAATCCCCATGTTTTTTTGATTTGCTATAATTGTATTCACATCCTTCAGCAATTCGTGCCAATCAGCCGGAGAGTCAAGTCATGGGGGGAAAGATCCTTCAAAGACGTATCGAAGAAATACTGGCTCTCGCCGATATCCGGGTCAATGGTGATAGACCCTGGGACATTCATGTCCACAATGAGAAGTTCTACGGCAAGGTTCTAACCCAGGGCGAACTCGGGCTGGGCGAGTCCTATATGGATGGCTGGTGGGACTGCGCCTGCCTGGATGAGTTCATTTACAGGGCCCTCAAGGCAGGACTTCAGGAAAAGGTGACATCAAGGACTGCGGCCTTCGCTTCCCTGAAGGCCCGGCTTTTCAATCTTCAAAGAGGCGTTCGGTCCTTCAGGGTCGGGGAGCGCCATTACGATATCGGCAATGATCTGTTCGAGTGCATGCTAGACAATCGGATGATCTACAGCTGCGGCTACTGGAAGGGAACCAGAACTCTCGGCCAGGCTCAGGAGAACAAGCTGGATCTGGTCTGCCGAAAGTTGGGTTTTGAGCCAGGAATGCGGGTTCTGGACGTCGGCTGCGGCTGGGGCGGAACCGCGAAATTTGTTTCCGAGCGTTACCAGGCTGAGGTCGTTGGAGTAACCGTTTCCACAGAGCAAACCAGGCTGGCACAGGAGACCTGTCGGGACCTGCCGGTTCAGATCCAATTGAAAGATTACAGGGACATCAATGGGGAGTTTGACCGTATTTTTTCCATCGGCATGTTTGAACATGTTGGAGGAAAAAACTACAGAACTTTCATGAGGACAATGAGGCGCTTGCTGAAGGAGGACGGCCTGTTCCTGCTGCACACCATCGGCGCCAACCGTGCTACGAAGATCATTAACGCCTGGACCAACCGCTACGTATTCCCCAACAGCTATGTCCCTTCACCACGGGAAATTTCGTCTGCCATTGAGGGACTTTTTGTCCTGGAGGACTGGCAGAGTTTCGGGGCAGATTACGACCGGACTCTGATGAGTTGGTATCACAATTTCGAGAGTAACTGGCCAGGTTTGAAAGACCGTTATGGCGACCGTTTTTACCGGATGTGGAGATATTTTCTCCTCAGTTCAGCGGGCAGCTTCAGGGCCAGGCATAGACAGCTCTGGCAGATCGTTCTTTCCCCGAAAGGTATCCCGGGCGTCTACGATGCACCGAGGTAATCAGCGCGCAAGTCTGGTGTCAAAGCACTACGGTAAGAGCACTGCGGTACTGTGAAAGCGGCAAAAGCTTTAACGCATCGATGTTCCCGGCCCCAGGAAGTTTTTCTGCTCAAGCAGCTTAAACGGTCTTCATTCGTTAAAACGATCAAAGCATCTCCACCGGACATTCTTCATATTCACGGAAGGTAATGCGGTAGGCTGTACCCTCATCTCTATCCAGTTCGATCGTCCCGGCCAGGAACTCCACAAAGGATTGGACTAGCGTCAGACCAAGTGTGGTCGCGCTCTCAAAATCCACCTCGGACGGCATACCGATACCGTTATCACTTACTGACAACTCGTATACCCCTTTCCCGCTTGTTTTGAGCCTTATCCAGATTTCCCCAGTACCTTCAGGAAAAGCGTGCTTGAGGGCATTGGAAACAAGTTCAGTGATGATCAGGCCGCATGGGATGGCAGTATCCAGGTTGAAGAACACCTCTTCACATTCGGTTCGAACGAAGATATTTTCCGCAATTGATCCGTAGGAGCCCTTCAGTTGCCTTGATAGCTGATAGACGTAGTCGGAGAAATCGATCCTGGACAAGTCCTCGAGTTGGTAAAGCCGTTCGTGGATCAGGGCCATGGAAAGGATTCTGTTCTGACTGTCTTTCAGAATTTTCGAGACCCTGACATCGTCGCCGTAGGCCGCTTGCAGATTCAAAAGACCTGATATTGACTGGAGGTTGTTCTTAACCCGGTGGTGGATCTCCTTGAGGAGTATTTCCTTCTCCTCAAGATTGGTACGGATCTTTTCCTCACTCTGTTTTCGTTCAGTGATATCTTCCAGAACATTAACGATCTGAACTGTTCCTGTTTCGGTGACCTGACTGACGGATGTTATGGTTCCCCAGAAAACGGTACCATCTTTGCGTTTGAATCTGGTTTCAAAGTCCTTCACGATATTCCTGTTAACGGCTTGGAGAAAACGCTTTCGGTCCTCCGGATCATAGTAGAGGGTAGATATCGGGATCTTTAAAAACTCATCTTTCGATTCGTAACCGAACATTTCAAGTAAAGTCGAGTTCGCCTCAATCGCGGTCTCATCCGGTAATGTGATCGAAATGCCAACGGGAGCGTTTTCAATCAGATTTCTGAATTTTTTCTCCGATGCACTCAATTCGTATTCAGCCAGCTTTCGCCGCTTACGGTTCAGCAACAGGATGAATATGAGGATCGCTTCTATGATGCATAGCGCCAGGACACCGGCGATGAGCCATTTATAGGTCTCCCAGAATGAAAGTTCCCTGAAACGCACATCACTGCCTGCAGGCAGAACATGCCGGCCTATTTTCCAGCGCTTCAGTTCACGCCAATCGAACATGTTCACATTCGGGGCTTTGGTAATTTCAGGAATATATTGCACATCCTCTCCGGACAGTATGCGCGCCCCGAGATCGCCGGCAGTCCTTCCCAGGACTTCAGCGCTGTTCAACTTTCCACCTACAATTCCACGACCCAGAAAAATATCTACAAGCCCATATACAGGTGCATTTGAAGCCCTGGAAATATCCTGCACAACATCCCTGGCAATAAAGAACCTGCCTGAACCATCCTGGAAATAGAGCAGGAATAAAACAACAGTACGTTCCGGTAACTCGGAGACCTTCTTTAACAGATCGTTGATGGGCAGTTTCGAAAGGTAGATAAATTCGATGTCTTTAGCGAGGCGCGAATGAACCTTGCGAGCCTTGGCCTCCCAGGTTTGAGCAATCGGCGAGGCGCCCGAGATAACAGCGATCTTTTTTGTGTCAGGGTGTACCTGGAGAATCGTATTTACGGTTCCCTCTATATCTACCTCGGCGTAAACCCCGGTTGTTTGAGGCCTGAACCCGATCCTCTCTATGTCCTCTTCGATTAAAGTGTAAACAACAGGTACATTCGGGAAGAGGTCATCGCGATATTTCAGTGTAAAATCGAGGGCGGGCTTCAGGAAAGTTATAACCAGGTCGATCTTTACTTTTGAATATCTGTGCCGAAAAAGTTCAACAAGTTTTTCTTCGTAATCTTCATCAGCAAAACGCGACCACTCCAGAATTTCCGTGAAATAATTGATCTGAGCTGGGATGCGGGCCTCAAGAAGGGAACGAAGTCCTGGTTCAAATATTCTGTCGATCGGTTTGCCGTATCCAAATGAATACAGCATTAGTATATTTAGCGTTCCGGGACTGTCGGGAGTGCCGATGTCAGGGCTTGAACGGACCGTACCTGCAAAGGCAAGAAGGAACAAGACCCCCCAGACAAAGGATCTTAGATAAGGGTATTGTAACCGGTCTGAACACATGATCCAAGTGAGCGCTTTCTGAGATTATTCAGCAATCTCATCCCGCCCCCCTCTGTAACTCGATTCACCCCTCACAATGAGTCTTTGGCAAATGCAGGTTGATTCACTACAAATTCTTTGCCACAGTGACTATGATAGGGTCGCAAAATGTCCAACCGGGACTTTTTGCTCAACGGAAAACGAAAAATGTCATTTTCGCTTTCCTCACAGATCAATGACTTACATTAACGGTCATTGATCCGGGCGCTCCACACGGAGCGCATTGATGACTTTTTACGAGATCATCAAGCTTAGCAGGAAAAACTACTGTTTTTAAGTAGCATCTTCGCCATCAGGACAAACTGACACCTCGTTCTTGCTACTTCTACCAGGAGTCTGTTGAAGAACCCATTCAGACTCCCAGGTCCAGATTAACAGTGGCGATTGAGATCCCGGACAGGGGGTACCCTCTCCCATGGCGGACAAGACCTTTCACGATCTTCATCCGCATGCCGACAGACCGAAGTGGGTCCTGCGTAGTGCATGGATCTTTGGCATCCTGATCCTGGTCGCCCTGATCCTGATCGTCCTGAGGCTGGGTGAGCTTCAAAACTTCGTGCAACTAGCCGAACAGGCCCGGCCTCTGTGGCTGGTCACGGCCGCTTTTCTTCAGATCCTGACCTACGTGAGCGTCGCCTCAGCCTGGCGGGCCACCTTGACGAGAACCGGCCACCCCGTTTCCCTCATCCGTCTGGTGCCCCTGGGGCTGGGTAAGCTCTTCACCGACCAGGCCATTCCCAGCGCAGGTATGAGCGGCAACATTCTTGTGGCGAGAGGGCTTTCGAGGCGGGGTGTCCCCGCCCACCTGGTAATGGCTGCCCTCCTTGTAAACATCATCGGCTACTATATCGCCTACCTGATCATGGTTCTGGTGACCCTGTCGATCCTCAGAGCCCATTACCATGTTCACCCGGCTTTACTTTCCGCCTTTACCACGTTAGCCGTGCTGGCCATCGGCTTCCCCACACTCATCGTGTGGCTTAAACGCCGCAGCAGCCGACCCCTGCCCAGCATCCTTCAGCGTCTCCACTTCTCGGATTTCCTGATGAGGAGCATCAGGGAGGTGCCGTCCGGAATCCTGCGAGACCCGGTACTCATCTTTAAAAACACCTGCTTCGAGGCGGGAGTTTTCCTTCTGGATGTAGTCACCCTCTGGGTAGTACTGTTTTCAATCGGCCAGGACGTCTCTATCCTGGTTCCCTTTGTCTGCTTTATCGCCGCCTCGGTGGCCGCCACCGTAAGCCCCTTTCCAGTCGGCCTCGGCACCTTCGAAGCTGTCGCCGTGGCCACCTTCGGGATGCTCGGCGTCCAGATCGAGGTGGCCCTCACCGCCACCCTTCTCCTGCGCGGCTTCACTTTCTGGCTTCCGATGCTGCCCGGTCTGGTGCTTGCGCAGAGGGTGATCGGGGGGAAAGGGAGATCCTAGCAGCGAATCGTAAAACCTTCGACACGCTACCGGAAAGTTTCCGCTATGCCTGTTTCCCCAGGATCTCGATTGATTTTTCATCTGTGATTTTGGGGATTTGATGCATCTCGCATATTCTCTGCTAAAATTACACTAATGTGAGTAATCAGTTTTTTGAAATTCTTATCAAGTTCCAAGGAGGTCCTCATGAACAGAAAATTACTTGTCGCGTTCCTGGTTGTGGCCATCACCTCATTTCCAGGGGCATTCGCTCTTGCCGTCGATGTTGATAAACAGGAGCCGGAGATTACTCTGAAGAAAGGGATGCCGGCTGCTGACGGTGCCACACTCTGGAACTATATCAGCGACACGAAACCCTACACCGGGTGGGCGCTGTGGCCGGGTAAGGGGAAACTTTACAAGGGTCAGGAGCCCCACGGTATTCTCCTGACGACATATATTACCAAGGACGCGAAGAAGGTCATCAAGGGCAAAAAAGGTATGTTCAAGAACGGCGCTATCATCGTCAAGGAAAACTACATGCCCGATAAGACCCTGGACGCAATTACGGTCATGTACAAGGTGAAGGGTTTTAACCCCGATGCCGGAGACTGGTTCTGGGCGAAATACACTCCAGGCGGGACCGTCCAGGCGGAAGGCAAGCCGCAAGGTTGTATCAACTGCCACGGTGTCAAAAAGGCAAACGACTGGGTCTACACCGGAGAGATCAAGAAGGTCAAGCCGATGTCCGGATCTACATATTGAACCCGATCAGCCGTGACGATCATTTCATGTAAAGGCTTCGCTGAAAAAGGGCGGTGATCAACAGGAAAACGGTAATCGGTAACACTAGCAGCTTTCCGAAAAACTTGATCCAGGAGTCTGTCGAGGTTCTCCGACAGACTCCTGGTCTTAACGAAAAACACCATAACTATTTTGAAAATCGCCTGTTGGCAGTGTTGCTTTTTTAGTGTTGCTTTTTTGTATCTGCAATTAGAAAGACAAATGATATCATTTTCGAGAGGAAATGTTATCACTTGTGGGAGGGTGCGATTGGCCGTCATGAAAGAAGACGGCAATATGAAGAACTTACCAGTACGGAAAGGGGCCGAATTGGCGCCTTTTTTTGTTTTATGGCCGCGAAAACCATTTATTCACTGAAATACTCCTGCCCTCTGGAGAAAATTAATATGGAATGTTTATTGTGATCACGGTGTTTCACAGTACGTTTCCAACCAGCCCATGGCGAAAGACCTTGACCCGCGGCCCGGATCAAGCGGCATGAGCGGGTGGAAGGGTTCTCTCTACCCCGCGCCCGACCGCTGGCAGGACCTTATCCCGTGCCAGGGGGCGTGCCCTGTCAGCACGGATGCGCGCGGCTATGTTACAGCCATATCCGACGGGGACGTGGAGCGGGCCTACCTGATCGCCCGTGAACCGAACCCTTTCGCATCGATCTGCGGGCGCGTCTGCGCCGCACCGTGCGAGGCGGCCTGCCGCAGAGGGAAGATTGATGAACCCGTGGCCATCCGGGCTCTGAAGCGGTTCGTCACAGAGAGGTACGGGCCCGAGGCCGGCCCCGAACGCTCATGGGCCTCGAGGATCCCCGAGAGGCCTGTGCCCTCCATCAACGACACACCCTGGAACCGTCGTCTCCTCGGGAAGCTGCGTTTCGACTCCGCTGGAGAAAGGAAGATCGCCGTGGTGGGATCGGGCGTGGCAGGAATGACCTGCGCCCATGACCTGGCATTGCTCGGATACCGTGTCACCGTCTTCGAAAAGCAGAAAGTGCCCGGTGGGATGCTGCACCTGGGTGTCCCTGAATACCGCCTGCCCCGGGACCTCGTTCGCGCCGAGATCGATTCGATCCTGTCGCTGGGCGTGGACCTTAAACTCGGCACGGGTCTCGGAGAGGACTTTACCCTCTCGGACCTGCGCCGGGACTACGATTCCGTATTCCTGGGCCTCGGCGCCACCAGCGGCCGCGACCTCGACATCGAGGGTGCGGACCTGGATGGCGTTTTCAAAGCGGTTGAATTCCTCCTGAACGTCCACAAAGGATTTCACGCTGAACTGGGGGAACGGGTCGTGGTGATCGGCGGCGGCGACGTCGCCATGGACGCCGCTCGGACTGTCCTGAGGCAAAGGGGGCAGCCGCAGCCTGATGTGCCCGAACCCGCTTCAAGTGAAATGTACGAAACCCTTGATTCGGCCAGGGAGGCGATCAGGCGTGGGGCCAAGGAGGTCCACGTCATCTGCCTTGAAAGCTGGGAGGAGATGCCGGCTCAGAAATTCGAGATCGAGGAGGCTCTCGAGGAAGGGATCACTATCCATCCGCGGCGGGGACCGGTACGGATCATCGGCAGGAGCGGCCAGGTCACAGGGATCGAGACCAGGGAGGTTATCTCAGTCTTCGATGCCGACGGCCGTTTCAATCCCACCTTCAGTACAGGCGCCGAGATGACCTACCTGTGCGACTCGGTTATCATGGCTGTGGGTCAGGCGACTGATCTGACCTGCTTCTCACCGGAGGACAACCTCGAAACTACTCCCATGGGGACGATCCGGGTCGACGCCGATACCCTTGTCACCTCTCTGCCTGACGTTTATGCCGGAGGCGATGCCGCATTCGGCCCACGGATCTTCATCGAAGCCGTTGAGAATGGACACCGCGCCGCACTCTCCATCCACGAAAACCTCACCGGAGAAAAGCGCGGATCCGATATCGTAGGGGGATGGATGCGGCTCGACCCTTACCCGGCATACCTCGGAGAGGGTGGCCGTGAGCCGGGACAGCTTCCTTCCGCCTGGGAGCGCCAGTTCGACAGGATCGAACCGCCCAAGATCCCCACGCACCGCAGGGTCGGGCTGGCCGAGGTGGAGATGTGCTATGGGCCTGATGCCGCCGCGGGACAGGGGGAACGCTGCCTGCGCTGCAGCGTCCACCCGATCCTCTCGACCTCGCTCTGCATCCTCTGCGGCCGCTGCGTGGATGTCTGTCCCTCGCGCTGCTTCCGCATCGTTTCACTGGACCGCCTCAGGGTGTCCGGCGAATCACAGCACCTGGAAAAGATCCGTCAGGAAGAGAACGTACCTGACCAGGCCGTCATGGTTGTGAGCACGGACGAGTGCATCCGGTGCGGCCTGTGTTCCGTCAGGTGCCCGACAGGAGCCATAATCATGGAGCGCTTCGAGTTCACCCAGGACTGGGATCATCAACAGTTGCCTTGAGGAGTATGCGCCATGGAAGAAAATAAGGTTTCCAGACGTTCGATCCTTAAGATGGGATGGGTCGCTTTCCTGTTATCCACCATCGGTGTTTTCTGGACAAACATCCGTTCACTGATGCCCAATGTCCTCTACGAGCCGCCGGCTAAGGTAAGACTCGGGCTTCCTGAGGATTACGCCCTGGATTCTGCCACCTTCGTGCCGGAGAGGAAACTCTTCCTCGTCAGGAGTGAGGGGGGCTTTGCATGTGTCTCGGCCATATGTTCACACCTGGGGTGCACCATCAACAATTTCGATCCCGCCGACGCGGAATTTACGGAGCCCCACTCACACTGCCCCTGCCACGGAAGCGTCTTCGCCCTTTCGGACGGACGCGTCCTCCGATCTCCCGCTCCAAGTCCCCTCGATTTCTTCCAGGTCTCGTTGTCGCCTGCGGGGAGGATCATTGTGGACACCTCCCGTAAGGTCGCACCCGAGCAGACCTTCAAGGTATGACAGGGGACCGTGATGATGAGTTTGAAAAAACAGACCGGTAACAACTCAGGTTCTTTCGTCGTCCGCGTCTGGAGGTCGATCTTCCGCCACAGGCTGCCGCAGACCGAACTGGACCGGATGACGACCATCGTCTCGAACTTCTTCCTGCACATCGTGCCGGCGAAGGTCCATCCCCACGCTCTGAGAGCGACGTTCACCCTGGGGCTGGGCGTCCTGAGCGCCTTCCTCTTCGCCTTTCTCACAATCACGGGCATCATCCTCATGTTTCACTACGTTCCATCCGTGGAGCGGGCCTATTTCGATATCCTGGACATGAAGTTTGTCATATCCTACGGCCAGCTCCTGAGGAACCTCCACAGGTGGGCCGCCCATGCGATGGTCGCCATCGTATTCCTGCACATGGCAAGAGTATTTTTCACCGGTTCATATAAGCCCCCCCGCGAGTTCAACTGGGTCCTCGGGATGTCGCTGCTGTTGATGACACTGCTGCTCAGCTTCACCGGCTACCTGCTCCCCTGGGATCAGCTGGCTTACTGGGCCATCGTCGTGGGATCCAATATCGCGAAATACACCCCCGTCTTTGGAGAGAAAATCAGGTTTCTCCTCCTGGGGGGGAACGTTGTGGGACAAGGTGCGCTGCTCAGGTTCTACGTCCTGCATGTCGCCTTCCTGCCCGCTGTCGCCCTCGTCCTCATCGCCGTCCACCTCTGGAGGATCAGGAAGGACGGTGGCCTCTCAAGGCCCGATGCGGGGGAGCCGGGCGGGGAACTAATACCGGTGGATCTGCCCCCTGATGGGGAAGGTCAGGTCCTGTACGGGGCCGTCCCCTCCTCGTCGACCATGGTCAACGTCCAGGACCCGGATGTGTCCCTGCCCAGCTGGCCTATCTGACCTGGCGTCTGACCCTCCTCTGCCTTGCCGCTTTCATTCTTCTGATGATCGCGGGCCTCTGGTTCGACGCTCCGTTGCTGGAAATAGCAAATCCCGAGCACCCCGAGAACCCGGCCAAGGCGCCATGGTATTTCCTCGGGCTCCAGGAACTGGTCAGTTACTCCGCCCTCACTGGAGGAGTGCTCGTTCCGGGGCTTATTTTACTGGGGTTGATCCTCATACCCTACATAGTCGTCCCTGAAAAATTCGCGTTCAGCGCCACTTTGGACGTAAATTTGTATTGTCAGCCCCTTCGATGATCCTTAAGCCGTAGCAATAATTGGCGCGTCAGGCAATTTGAACGGTTTCAGTACTAGTTTGAACCGTTTGCGCTCTATGAAAAAAAGCCAAAATAAAGCTCTGAGCAGTTTTCTCAGATTAAATCCACACGCGGCCAGGATGGCGTTCATCTTGTCGCCATCGGTACCCTTGAGATGGTTGCGGTCCATCCGGTTATCCTGTTTCATGTGGCCGATCACCGGTTCGA
>Ga0114923_10001458_pt1 | contig 16426 bp, 18 predicted proteins | sample SumtaG_FD_89578 | JGI IMG/M metagenome (GOLD analysis project Ga0114923, IMG submission 89578) | Deep subsurface microbial communities from Indian Ocean to uncover new lineages of life (NeLLi) - Sumatra_00157 metaG | ecosystem: Environmental > Aquatic > Marine > Oceanic > Sediment | place: near...
ATCCGTTTTCAGTCATAATTAATTCACCTCCTGGGTGTTTTGTGTTGTTGTTTAACTCATTATGCCACAAGGAGGTATTTTATTCTATAGGTTGGAATCGCTCAATTTAGGTCTCACTTATATGCTGGTTACTTCCGGCCTGAGAGCTGCGGAGCTCATTCAATTACACTGGAAAGATATAGAATATTTTGAAGGCACCTGGACAGCCCGCTTTATCGGTAAAGGCGAGAAAGAGGCAGAACAGGAACTCTATGAGCCCGCGGTGGACGCTTGCCGGGCATACTTCCGGAAGCAGCATAAGAGAGAACCCCGGCCTGAAGACGCCCTCTTTTGGACTTACCCAGACGGACCGAGAAAGACTAATCCTATGCCTTATCACAGCCTCTGGAACCGGATCACCGAGATCGGCAAGGCAGCCCGGGATGAGGGAATAATCAAAAGGGATATCCAATTCTCCCCTCATTTATTCCGGCGGTCTTATGCCACCTTGCTTTATAAGTCCGGCATGAAGATCAAGGCGATCCAGGAAAAAACCCGGCACGCTTCAATCGAGGTGCTCGTCAAGCACTACATTCACGATAATGAAGCAGCCAGTCCGTACTTTGCTGCGGTGCTGGCTTAAGATTCTGGAGGAAGATTACCACAGAAAGGAGGTTGAAAAAGCAGAGAAGGATCGGTAGGGGTTGGTGAAATACAGAGAAGGGAATTGTCTGATGCTATCAGACATTTGAGTTGGATGTCTTTTTCAAAAACAGGAGGAAAAGATGAAAAAAATCTTAATAGGCCTTGGTGCGCTGTTGTGCGTGCTGATGATAATGGCGATTGTAAGCCTGTCCGGCTGTATGCCGGCCGGGGGAGCGGCAGTCGGAGAGAAAGGCTCTCTAACAATAACGATTGCTGATAATGTGGCAAAGGCGATCATGCCAAGTGGAAGTCTCGACGCCGAACGCTACGCTGTCCACGGTGAAGGCACCAGCGGTCAGGCGGCTGGGATTATCTTTGATATTGATATTTTTCCAGCTTTGCCGAGCGCAAGCCTAGACCTCAAGCCAGGGGGTTGGGATATCGATGTCACTGTTTGGAATGATGACGATCCGAGTGTTAAAGTCGGGAGCGGCTATGCATTTATTACCGTTGTCTCTGCCCAACCGCAATCGGTATCAATTACCTGTCTGCCTAATACAGGCTCAGGCGACTTGGTAATAGATTTGGACTGGTTCCCGGATGTTGTTGTTACTCCCTCTGCAGAGGCCGATGTAAAGCCCTACGGCGGGTCTGTGACTCCCATCACTATGCCTCTTACAAGCTCCACCTCGGCGGATGGAACTGCAAGCCTTGAGCAGGGCTGGTACACCGGCGCTTTGAGAATCTATGATAACAATATATTGTCTGCTGGTATAGTGCGAACACTGCGGATAGCGGCCGGCATGACCACCACTTGGACAGAGTACCTTATTGTCTCAGCGCTGGAAGGGCAGATCACCCTTAATGTGGGTTACGATCCGGGACCTCCCTTAATCCTGAACCCGGACGTTCCGGAGGGCGATATAATAGCGTATACCGATATCACAGAAATTATCACAATCCCAGAACCCGTTCACGACGCAGGGACCACTTTGGTTTATGCCTGGTACATGAATGGCGTTTTGACTGAGGTATCGTTGACGAACACCTTTACTGTTGTCGCAAATTCATATCAAACGAATGTCAGCTATTACCTGTCCGCTGTGGTTTTTCAATCAGATGGGAATAGAGCTGGTAACGCTCAATGGAAAATCATCAAAGTAGAACTTGGATCTGGACAACTAGACCTTGAGGGTACGGTTACAATTCCACAGCTCGGCGGGACATATTATGTTCTCGTACTTGATGCGGACCAAAATATTCTCGCTACATCTCCGGCGAATGTATGCATGGGGGTTGATACTAGCTTTGATTACCTCATAACTGATGTGCCTATTGGCACGTGGTTTTTAAAGGCGTATCAGGATACGAACGCTAGCGGGATCCATGAACTGGCGGAAACTCTATTCAACTACTATGGAAATGTTAGCAAGGTCCGACCGCCAGACTTCCCGGCGAATGTTACCATTCCTCATGATATCGGTGTGACATTCGACTTCACTGTGTATGAATAAACGAGGGGAACGAAAAACTTAGTTGCGGCAGCCCCCAGGGCCCTTACGGCTCCGGGGGCTTTTTAAAAAGATAAGGTGCAAAACTTTACATCCCTGGCAACGGGGGCCTTTTTATTTTCTGCACTTATCTGATAGTCTATGAAGGGGGGCTTTCATTTATCTTTATACGGGAGGTGTTAAAAATGGGAAATGCCGAGCTTCGCAGGGATCAGATCGAACAAATTCCGGGGCTAGTCGAGATTATTTTTGCTACTAAGAAGAACATTGATAAGGCTGTGAAAATAATCGAGCGAGCTAATCTGGGGAAATACAACAGCAGGGCCATTTATCATCCAGACGAAGTGTGATTTTAAGGTCTTGTTTCTTACTTCTGGGGGCTTTTTATTTAATAGTCAAAGAGTGAACAATCCCTCCTGCGCCGCCAGCACGTCCCCCAGGTGCTCGGCACCAGCGTGATCGTAGTTATCCGACATCGCCAAAGTTTTATGTCCGGTTACTCTTCTAAGTTGCTCGTCTGATATCTTGCCCCGTATCAGTGTGTTGAAACCGTGGCGGTAGGAATGGAAGACCAGTACTCGCTTTTTTCGCTCGGGTTCCTCGATACCGATTCTCTTGAGCGCCTGCTTGAACTGCTTCAGGATGGCGGTTTTTGAAAGTGGCGTGTGCCGGTCCCGGCTCCAGAACACGATATCTTCCGGTTCAGGTTCCCCCCATCGGGATACTGCCATGAGAGCAGCTAAGGCCTCCGCAGTTTTCCGGGGGATCGGCACCGCTCGGGCACTATTCCACTTCGGCGCTGATAGACCATACCGATCGTCCCAACCGTGGACTATTTTGATATATCCAGGGAAAACATACTGGCGCTGAAGTCCCTGCACTTCCCCCAACCGTGAGCCAGTGGAAGCCGCCAGGAGATTTGCCCCATAGTGACGCAGATCTCCATGCCATACTTTTTCAAGGCTGTCCGGGCCGAATAATTCCAGAAGCTCCTCCATAGCCAATATCCCGCGCTCCTGGGGTATTTCTTTCAACTCCTTTACGGGTGCAATCGGGTTTGACTCGAGATCCCCCATCTCAACAGCATAATTGAACATTACCCGGGCAGTCCCTATGATCCGGTTGATCGTGGATGGCGAAAGCTTTTGTTCGTTGTACAGACGCATTTTAAAGTCACGAAACTGTCGCGGTTTAAGCTGAGTAATCCGATACTTTCCAAATTCAGGGATAAGGTGGTTTGACAGGTAACTGCGGCGCATGTCAGCATACTTTCTGCTGATACTATAGCCGTTTGCTATCTTCTCGTTTATGTAGGGACACTGTCCGTAAATCCACCACGGCGCCGACCATTCTTGAAAGGTAGGTGCACCAGGTTTTCGAGTCGCCAACGTTTCGCCTTTTAGCAACGCCCCAACAGTCCAATCCTCTGCCTTGGAACGGTCTGTCTGCTGGGTGCAAATCGGAGAGCCTATATTACCGTCATCACTTCGAAAACGTACATACCAGAGCGCAGTTTTTCCTTTTCGTTTCCGGGAATAAAGATAATATCTTTTTGCCATTCTTGTTCCCCTCCATAGCTTTTTGCTACCGTTTTGCTACAGCCGGGACATTCTAAAAGAACATCAATTTTAACTACTTACGGGGCGGAGAGTTACATACCCCACCCCGCAAATATCGTTAGCCCCTAGGGGAATCGAACCCCTCTTTGAAGAATGAGAATCTCCCGTCCTAGCCGATAGACGAAGGGGCCGGGGTTTCTTCCCGGGGAGGACTCGAACCCCCACGACAAGATCCAGAGTCTTGGGTGCTACCAATTACACAACCGGGAAATGCTTTATGGCCAGTAATTTACTAAAAGGGACTGAAATTGTCAAGCCGGCCGCAGGGCGCTGACTGGCTAATGCCGACTGGCCTGGATAGGTCGACCTGATCGGACGGATATGTCAATCAAGTCAACAATGGTATTGTAATGGTAAAAGTAGTTCCCTTATATTGTTTACTACGCACCCGCAGGCTTCCCTGATGGGCCTCAACAATACTCTTAACAATTGACATACCCAGACCGGTTCCGCCGCTGTCCGCATGTGAGAAAAATGGCTCGAAGATTTTCTCCTGAATGCCCGGGGGCATTCCCACCCCATTATCGCTTACCTCAATGGCAAGGCATTGTTCCCTTCGTTCGGCTTTTATAGTAAAAATACCCCCCTTCAACATGGCTTTACGGGCATTATCCGCCAGGTTCAGAAAAACTCTGAACATACGATGATCATCCATTATCACCGGGCCGGAAAAAGTCATTTCGGTATTGATTTCAATATTCCGGGCTTTGAAGTTGTCAGCGATTGCCTTTACCAGGCGATTAAAAAACTCTTCTATATCAACAATAGCCATATTAAGCCGGATATCGCCGCGCGAGTAATCCAACAGCTCACTTACTAAATTATTCATCTGATCAGCCTGGTAAATGATGCGGTGAGCATTTTTTTCCACCAGCTCACCGCTGCCGCTGTGCCGCAGGATCATCTCCGCCAGGGTACGTAGAACTGAAATCGGGTTTCTGATATCATGCAGAATAAGCGAAGCAAATTTACCCAGATTCGATAAACGCTCGATCCGCAGCAGTTCCTCCTGAGCCTCGTGCAGCTCTATATTGGCCGCTTCCAGTTCCAGGTTGCGCTTTCTCAAGCCTTCTACAAACAGACTGTTGCTGCGGCGGACCATAGAAGATACTGATCTCATAATTGAACGGGATATGGCCGGATTCTCCTGGAATATCCGCTGAAAGTTAGGTTGATCGATATATGCTAGCCTGGAAAACTCTTTAGCAACTAAAGTTGCACTTCTGGGAAGCTCATCAATCAAGGCCATCTCCCCAAAAAGATGGCCCCGGCCATGCACTGCAAGCAGATCCTTTTGCAGATCGCTATAATCCTTCCAGACTTCAACAGCACCTTCAAGTACGATATAGAATTTATCGGCAGAGCTGCCCTCTTTAAATATTATCTCACCTTTCTGATAACTGATCTCATGACATGTTTTTTTTATCTTATTAATATCCGCATCGCTTAAATCCTGGAAAAAGTAAACACTCTTCAGAAATTTAAAAAGATCCTTCATTTAAGAATCATCGGCTTTATAGCGCGCTTCAATATACTCTTTAGTATTGTCAATTTGAACATGGCTGATGGTACAGCGTCCCTCCAGGACAACACCATCCTGAATAATCAACTCAGGGGTCTTTATATCGCCAAGTATCCGGGCCGTAGGCAGCAGAAGAATACGGCGGGAAGCGGCAATGTTTCCGATTACAACTCCCTCGACAACCACACTGGTGGCTTTAATTTCAGTTCGTACCCTAGCATTTGGACCGATCTGCAATTGATCTACTAACAAAATATTGCCTTCAAACTTGCCGTCGATCCGCATGCTTCCCTTTACCAGGAAGCGTCCGTCAAAAAACGATTTTTCACCTATTGTCGAGTTGGCTTCAATATCAATCTGCACTCTATTCTACTCCTGAGCTTTAACCTGGGGAATGTTAAAGTATAGAACTACTTCCCTGCAAAAGTCTCCTAATTTCACCAAAGCATCTTCAACTTTCATACCCTCAAGATATTTGTTGCCCTCTAATTTATCAAATTCCATTACCTCATTACCGTTTAAGCATTTCAAGCCGTCCTCCTGCAGGTCTTCACTAAGATCTTTGGAGAATTTTACCAGGCTCCTGAAAAACCGGTCACCGTCAAGGGATAGATTCCTCTTCTTCTTAGAAGAGCGCTGCCGCATTTCCTTCTCATGTGAACCCTGGTAATTGTCAATCCGGGAAACATCTTCCTGGATATCTTGCAAACGGCGGAAAATACTGCCAAAGCGGTGGTAGAAGCTGTCCCGTTCTATTGAATGTTTGAAATCCAGCTTGAGCCTTTTTTCGCTTAAGAAGGTAAGAAACTCCTTCTCAAAAAAATTTAGATAAAGCAAAAAACGGAAGAGATCTTTTCCGAGTAAGTCAAGTTCAGTATCATCCTCACTTCTATCATCCTGCTCAATGAGATCACGCAAATAGGGAAAGTCTTCCAATTCATCCTGAAGCTGCGGTTCAACCAGCTCTTCACTATCTATTATATGAAAAGATTCGAGTTTCTCACGGTATTTCTTAAGCCGCTTTAATTCTTTGCTCACTCTGTCGAGTTGATAGGAATCCGAACTGCTGCGGTAGACCGATTCAAATTGACGTATCAGCTTGTTTATATTCTTAAGTTCCTGCTCCGGTTTCATCGATTCAATCTATCACGCACAGATTTTTCCTTCAAGCTTTACCTTATTAAGCAAAAAGCCCTCAAAGGCAGTTCTGAGGGCTTGAAGCCGATTATTTAAACCAGTGATCAGGGGATGATCACCAGCCGTCTGCCATATCATCCTGATCGCGATATTCTTCATCAAACATATCAGTTACAGCCCGCAGGTCATCGAAGTAGATATAGTAAGAGCCATAGCTCTCCCGCAAATCACTCTCCACCCTGAATCCCATGAACTTTATTCCTCTGAGATTGGAAAAGTGATGCTCGCTCTGAATTATCCTGGGCGGAACGGGGACAGTCAGTTTTTTCCAGCCCATAAAATTAAGCTTACCAATGGAAAGCTCCTGGTCACGGCCGAAATAATCTTTTATCAGGATTTTTAACCTGTGATTATAATTGCGCCCCACCACCCAAACTGAAAGGGTCTTGGTTATTCCTTCAATGGGCAGCGGTTTTACCGGGAAAATTGCAAAAGATCCCATATTTCTCTTTATATACTGCACTTTTGCGCCTAATACGTATTTGTCCCGCTCCTGAACATTGCTCTCCTCTTCCCCGGCGATCGCTTCTTTAGCCAGCGGCCCGCCTGCAAACCTCCTGATTTGAATAAAGCCGTCATCCAGAGGCATGGCGCTGTTCCAGTAGGCTACATCCTCGAATTTAGTAACCGAAACTTCGACCAGTTTCTGTTGAGCTGAATCTACTCCTATACTTGCCGGATCAGGTCCTCCTACCGCCTGAGAAAAGGACAGGGAAGTAACTAGAAGCAGCAAACTCAAAGTAATAATTATTATTTTTTTCATCTTCACTCTCCTATCAGTTGGTTCCAGAGCCCCAGATTTCGCTGACCTTAGCATCTTCAGCCAGTTCATCGCCGTCAAATCGTTGTTCAAAACGATCTGTTAATACCTTGAATTGGTCAAAGTATATATAAAAATCATCTACCTTTTCTTCCGGCCTGGTCCAGATTACCAGTTTTGTTAATACCAGCCCCTGGTAAATAGGCGGATAGGGGCGCTGCTGGGGGATAGCATTAGGTATATTCACACTGAGGTTCTTCCAACCGATAAAATTAAGATCTCCCAGGGGCAGTACATGATCCATACCACGATAATCACGAACATGCGCTTCAAGGTAATAATTATGGTTGGAACCCCAGACCCACATATCTATTAGCTGGATCCTGCCGGGGAACTTGATCGATACAGCTTTAAAATCATCCCCTTCACCAGTGCCGGGGATAATCTCCAGGTAATTGTAGGCTTTCCGCAGAAAGCTTCCATGAATACCTAAAGACTTCCGGTTGGGATCTTCTTCCGCTCTTCTGTAGATTGCATTGGGCCAGGCACGGACATACCGCATTTCCCATAATTCTTTTCCCGCGCCATCGATGCCGAATTTGCTGGGAAAGAGTTTCCATGAATATTCAGGCGGGTCATCAAAGTGCTCAATTACCTCTGAAACAAGATTTATAGTCTTTTCACCGGCAAAGGCCGAAAAGACCACTGCTACTAGTAATAGAGATATCAGAAGGCACCTGGAAGCTTTGTTACCCTGCTTCATCGCTTTCTCCTTCTAATTGCTTTAGTTAGTACGAATTATATGAGTATCTATCACCTTTGTCAAATATTTTTCTTTAAATACGCCTCTGTATTAAGAGTTTTATCTCCATATTTTAAAAATCTTGCTTAATCCTTAGCCAGGCATAACTGATAATTCCGCTCGGCAAGATAGGAGCTGCGCACATAAGGGGCGGCAATCACCTGCTTAAGGCCATGGTTCAGGGCTATGTTTTGGAGCTGCTCGAATTCTCCGGGTGAATAATAACGCTTTACCGGAAGATTATTCCTGGATGGCCGCAGATACTGGCCAATGGTCAGTATTTCCACACCTGCATGCACCAGATCGGTAAAAAGCTGATCTAATTCCTGAAGGTTTTCACCAAGTCCCACCATTATACCAGATTTCAGCAGGGTTCCTTTTCTCCTGGTTTCAGCTGCTTCAGCCAATACCTTTAACGAATACCTGTAATCAGCACCATACCGAACTTTACTGTAAAGACGCTCCACGGTTTCCAGGTTGTGGGCAAAAACCTCAATCGGCAGAGAGGCTACTTGAACCACTGACTTGAAACAACCCTTGAAATCAGGTACGAGTAATTCTATTCCCGCGTTGGGCAGCTTGTTTTTAATATCCTCTACGACCCTGATAAAATGAGCCGCACCCCGATCGGGAAGATCATCCCTGGTTACCGATGTTATAACGGCAAAATGAATATTCTGCTCGCTCATGAAAGCGGCAATCTTTAGACCCTCATTACTATCCGGATTAACAGGCGGGCCATGCTCCACTGCACAGAATGAGCAGTTGCGGGTACAGCTGCTGCCCAGGATCATAAAGGTAGCATTGCCGGAACTGAAACATTCTGAAAGATTTGGGCAGCGGGCGGATTCGCAGACTGTGGTCAATCCAAGAGAAGCCACCTTTTTCTTGGTCTTTAAAACTGCTGAAGAAAGCTTTACCTCTTTGCACAGCCAGGCGGGTCTTGGTGAATTAACGGACAAAGTGAAGCTCCCTTTTCAGACTTTCCGGAATATTCAACGCCTCTCCCCAGATAAGTTCGGTCTCTGTCTGCAGCATATCTGAAAAGTCATTGGCCACAATAGTCTTTAGCGCCTGCTGATAATTATCCTCGATTGAAAAGAGTACCGCCTCTGAATAGCCTCCGGCAGCCTGCCAATCTTCAACAATGGCCAGGCCACTTTCATTTATAAGATAATCGAGGTAGAATGAATTAAGGGTATAGCTTTTAAGCAGGTAGATAACAACCCCCTTGGTCTTTAGATTATCTATATGCTCTTTGGCCTTTACCCGGTCATTTATACTAGGTATCTCTATAATCAACAATTGTGAATGATCAGCCAGCTTCAGGAATCCCTCTTTAAAAGCCCTGATCTCATCTCTTCCCTCGGGAGTTAATTCCGCCGCCAAAACACCTACCCTGCCGGGCCCGGAAGCATTGTGCTTCTCAGAGAGGAGGGGATTTGCCAGCAGCCTGGCTGCAGCATAACCGGCCTGATAAAAGGCCGGCAGCCGGTTAAAAGAATGACCATTAAGATTTGCAGAAGCATTACCAAAGCCCTGTAGTTTTGGGTAACTACCGTGGCTATCCAGTTGGACAAATATACTATCCGGGAAGTCAGCGGCAAAAAGGCTTAGATCCATGGAAAAAAGCGAAGCAACCACTGTAATGGCCGGCTGATAGCTTTCTATTGTTTCTCTCAACACTTTTTCAGCCTGCTCCGGGTTTTCAGCTATCACTAATTCAAGGGTGTATCCTCCTGCCTCTACCAGTTTGGAAAGCTCTCCGTTAGACAGCCCCTTTTCCTGCAGGTACGCCCAGCTGTAGGGATCAGAAAAAAAGACAAAAACCCCTGCCGGCCGGCAGGAGATCAACAGGAAAACAAGCAGAATAAATGGGATCTCTCTTTTCATCATCACCTAACAGGCTAACACCGGCTCCCTGGATGGTCAAGAAGCACAGACCCTGCCTTAACACGATCACTGTTCTTGCAGGCCTTGACAGCAATTGGTAATATCATCATAATATTATAAATTAAGAGTATCTATAATACAGGTAAATAAGGAGTTTATATGGTCAGATACAGTGAACTCGGACTGGTCAACACCAGGGAAATGTTTAAAAAGGCCATGCAGGAAGGGTATGCAATTCCCGCCTATAACTTCAATAACCTGGAACAGCTTCAGGCAATTATCACTGGCTGCCTGGAAACACGCTCTCCGGTAATCCTCCAGCTCTCTAAGGGAGCGCGCAGCTATGCCAATGAAACCCTGCTCCGTTACCTGGCTCAGGGCGCTATGGAAATAGTCAACTCTTCTGAACATCCAATACCGATGGCTCTTCACCTGGACCACGGCGACAGCTATGAATTGTGCGTGTCATGTATTCAAAACGGCTTTTCTTCGGTAATGATAGATGGTTCTGCCCTCTCCTATGAGGATAATATACAGCTTACCGCAAAGGTGGTTGAATATGCTCATAAATACGATGTTACGGTAGAGGGAGAACTCGGAGTTCTTGCCGGAATAGAGGATGAAGTATCACATGGAAGCTCAAGCTATACCGATCCCGCAGATGTTGAAGATTTTGTAAAGCGCACCGGTGTAGACAGCCTGGCCATTTCCATAGGCACCTCTCATGGGGCCTTTAAATTCAAGGTCAAACCGGGTGAAGAAGTTCCGCCCCTGCGTTTCGATATTCTGGAAGAGATTGAAAAACGAATTCCCGGATTCCCTATTGTGCTCCACGGCGCCTCGTCAGTACTCCAGGAGTATGTACAGACCATCAATAAATTCGGCGGGGAAATGACGGGAGCTGTAGGAATACCTGAAGATCAACTGCGAAAAGCCGCCAAATCTGCAGTATGCAAAATCAATATCGATTCCGACGGCAGGCTGGTAGTAACGGCAATTATCCGCAAAATCATGCACGAGAATCCGGCATTATTTGATCCGCGGAAATACCTGGGCCCTGCCCGTAAAGAACATACTAAAATGGTAATGCATAAAAACCGGGAGGTTTTAGGCAGCGCTGACAGAGCTTAGAACCATGCAGATCAGGATAATAGCCAGGTCTCAAAAGGTTTGAAAAAAAGAGTAGATTGTGGAAGAAAAAAAAGAGAGAACGATTGAAAAGGCTCGTGATTATTTTCATAAGTACTGGTACCGCAAGACATCACTATCTGACCTCATAGACGAAATAGGCATTTCCAAACCCACCTTCTATAATTACTTCAAGAATAAAGAAGAGCTCTTCAAGATGGTTATGGTTAATACCTATAATGAGTTCCAGTACGAGTTCAATCAGAGAGCCAGGAAGTCTACCAGTGCTATGGAGAAACTTGATATCTTTGTTCGTACCTATAGCTGGTTCCTGGACACCTATCCGCTCTTCCGGGACCTCTACAAACCGGGAAATGACCTGCTTCCCCGTTGGCTTAAATCCAGGATCTCTAAAGATCTTTTTGCTGAAGGGTTGGCCATAATACGATCTATAATCGAGCAAGGACTGGAAGAAAGCATTTTTCACCAGCACCTTGATATAACTGCTTCTTCTTTAATGATTTACCAGGCAATAACCCTTCTGCTCAGCAATGATCCCAATGATTTTCGTAAAAATAATGGACCGGAATATATAATTGATATTAATACCCTGATTAAAATACTTGGCGAGGGTCTGATAGTTAAAGAATAAAGCTACAGTAAATATAGTTTTCTTCCTGCAAAGAGAAAGGTTATTGCTCCTATAAAACATATAATCGTAAGCATAACTGCATAAATAAGATAAAAGGTCATATAGAAATAGGTGACCAGTGCGCCAACCACCGGTATGCAAAATAAGAGCAGCAGAAAGAGCAAACGCCTTAATCCGTATCCTTCCTGATAATGTCCGAACAACACCGCTGCAAAGAGCAGAGAAAAAATGCGCACAGCCGGCAGCAGAAAGAGCGACAGCAGATTAAGATCGGTTGAAAGTTTAAACAAGTCATGCAAGCTGAGCGAGCTATAGTAGCCGGCCAGGAAAAAAGCAACTGGGGTAAATTCATGGTGGCGGCGCATAAGAAGAAAGCAGCCGGCCACTCCCAGCACAAACTCCAGCAGATGATACTCAAAAAGATAAAACAGGTAGAGGCGCCAGGAGCGGTAAGAAATCGGCAGCAATCCTTTTAAAAAGAGAATGACCATGAGAGCAGGTATAAAAAAAAGTATACCGCGGAAAAAAGAGAGACCGGGGGCGGGGCTGGCGGAAAAGAACAGCGCCTCACCGGGTTTAAGTAGAGAAAAGAGAAAAAGGATACTCAGTGGTATGGCAAAAATCATGAATAGGAACATAAAACTATCTGCCTAAAACAGTATCTTCTATTTCTCTAAGCTGGGAACGATAGAGTGAGGCGATACCGGCGCCATAATCGGCGATCAACTGGATCATATTCCGGGGGTATTCTTTGCGGTCCATACCATTGATCCTGTCTCCCGCGTCTCCCAAACCTGGCAAAATATAGGCCTTTGAGTTTAATGAGGGATCCATCCAGAGAGTGAATACCTCGACATTCTCCAGTGCTCTGACAATTCTCAAAGAGCCCTTAAGCACGGAGATAACATTAAAAAACTTTATTGAGCGAGGTTTAACGCCCTGATCCTGTAGATACTTAACAATTGTAACCAGGCTGCCCCCGGTAGCATTCATGGGATCAGCAAAAACCAGGTCCTTTCCCTGGAGCAGAGCGAGATCAAAATAGGATTTATCCAGATCAAGAGTATAGGCCATATTATGCTCGCTTTTGGTGTCATCCCGTGAAATCCGGAAAAGCGCAAAGGGAGTAACATAATTATTGGAAGAGTATTCCTGAATTTCCTTGGAAACGATCATCGAGGGCAGAAGAGCAGCCCGAAGCATAACACACATAACACTGTTATTCACCTTTTCATCAATATCCGGTATTTTATGCACCGCGTAATTCTGAACAGGGATATCTACAGGCGTTTTCACAAATATATGATTTTTATTCTTGTGACTCGCCCCCCCGAAAGCCAGATTAAAAAGCAGTTCATAGGCGCGTTGAGTATAATATACGAATTCCGGGTTTTCAGTGCCTGTATTGCGTAGTTTAGCGATTAACCGGGAGGCTTCACCATGGCTTATCTGCGGGGTTTCAAAAGAGTATACATGTATCTGCGGCTCTTTTTGGGTGATCTCCTGCATCATTTCACCCATTTCAGAATACAGGGCAATCAATTTGTCTTTCGCCGCCTTTATGCTATCTGCACCTTCTGCCTGAGAGAGGATCGAGCAAACCCTTAACGCTTCTTCATATTTGCCATCCATGGCTTTAATAATTTCTTTATCCGCTGGACTGAGATAACCATCCAGATCCCTAGCCTTTAAGACAATTTTACTCATACCTTACTTTAACCTGAAAAGAATGACAGGTCAATCCGGCCGCCTGTTCTTTATATTTCTAAATTTCTTTCTGACACCCCTTTAATCATCTTCTTAGTATTCTTTTTATTACCCTTATTCAGAAGATTGCCGAATCCTTTTTTTATTGCTGCTCTATTTCAGTTCAATCTTTCCGGTACCGGAACCCTCACTGTTCTAAGAAGAGGGTGCTGACTGTATTTGCTTTGATTCCACCCTTTATCAGAAAAAGAGTTACTCCTTCTGGTAATTGATCAGAGTTGTTACCGGATAACCGGAGAGGATTTCCTGATAATTTAAAAAGGGAAGACCTACCACTGCCAGGATACCCGCTACTTCGGCTCCTCTCATCTCCAGCAGGGAACAGGCAGCCTTCAAGGTTCCGCCAGTGGCAATAAGATCGTCAACCAGCAGGATCTTCTGCCCCGTAGAAATATCATCTCTATGCATTTCCAGCACATCTTCACCATATTCCAGGCTGAAGCTGATCTGCATGGTCTCTCCAGGCAGTTTTCCCTTTTTGCGCATTAGAATGAGCGGCAGCTCCATTGCCAGGGCCAGAGGAGAGGCAAAGATAAAACCCCTGGACTCTACGGCAGCTATGCCTTGAATCTCCCTGCTCTGAAATAACTCCAGCATCCTGTCCAGGCAGAAACGGAAGGCCTCGTGTTGTATAAGTATGCCGGTTATATCATAAAATAAAATCCCTGGTTTTGGAAAATCAGGGACCTTGCGAATGGCTTTATCAAGATCATATTCCATATTCTACAGTCATTTCCTTAAATTTTCCGGACAGCTCTTCAATCCAGTTTTTGATCTCCGCTTTACGTGCTTTCTTACCCTTAGCTGACAGAAAAAGCTCCGGGCCGATTATTGCTTCCGCATCACTAAGCACCTCTTTAAAAGCCTTCAAAGTATCGGAAGTGTTGACCGTACAGAAACCGGCCAGCCGGCCGGCCAAATTTACACCCTTCAACGCCCGCAGAATTTCGGAAAAATCAGAATGAACCGCGGATCTTCCGGAAGAATTAGCTGCCAGAATCAAGATCTCGGCAGCTGCAATGTCCGGTATACCAGCCTGAGAGGCACTCTTAATGATGACCTTGAAGTTTTTGGGATTAAAGCAATCTCTTATAATTTCAGTCAGTCCCTTCAATTCGCTTTCCTGCGGAGCATAGATTATTGCTACATTAAACATGAATTCCTCCCAACCGCTAATTGCTGCCCCGCAAATATCCGGGACAAAACTACAAATATAACAGCAGGATACCAGGCTATAACTGTATCCTCCAGCCTAATCTGAACTCTCCCAACTTGATCAGGAGGTCCCTGATAAAAGTTACATCACCGAAAATATCGCTTAAAAAAAGTATACCACGGTAGGGATCGTCGCCGTTGGTGCCGCTTGCCGGCTGGTCCCACTGCCTTAAGGATATCTTGATCCTGTTTTCCAGGAAAAAGCGTATCTTTCTGCTGCGCGAGAACTCAAAGAGGGTTCCCAGGCTGACACCATAAGGGAAATAGGGATGCAGCTCAGCCGTTCCATTCAGCGGGAAATAAAGGCGCATAAAAACGCCAGCCGACAGGCCAACACGGAAAAAGGAGTCCGCCGGGAATAGATAGCAACCCAGATCCAGAGAGAGCATTATATTCCGGGAGTCCCAATCCCACTCATCAACATCAAAGGGCGGCAGAATCCTGAAAAAAGAAACTTCCCCCCTGAGCCCGGTAAAGAGAAAACCGCGCACCGGAAAATAATATAATCCCAACCCGGCAAAATTATCGAAATTCATCAGCAGCTCCGCTCCGAAACGGGCAGCTCGGTCCTGCTCGATGTCAACGGTGAGCGCTTTTTTATCTACAAAAAAACCCAGCTCCTCCGGATAGTAACTCTTTTTTGCTGCTCTTATCTGGTAAGTGGCGCCCCCGGGCACCTCAAGGGATACCCTGCCCTCTTCGGGAATAATTATCTGCTCTATAGTAAGGCCGCTGATCCTGGTACCGGGAAGAGCCTCAATAGTCAGGGGCACCCCTACGATCTTCTCTACCACCTGCACCTCGCTCACTTTCCTGATAATCTCTTCTACAACAAATTCTTGAGCCCGTGGCGGCAGGGATTCTTCGACAGTTCCAACCAGCTCCTGCCAGAAAGCACTCTCCAGTTCCTGAAGCTTCTTTGTGCCCTTGAAGCTCTTTTCCCAGAGCAGGGTTTCACCGGAAATATCGAATAAACTCGCTGCAATGTCGAGTTGATTATCCTGTGGCTGAACCTTTACCAGCAGCCAGCAGTCAGCCTTGTATTCGGAAGCTCTGCCTCCCATTCCCTCCACAGATTGCGGCAGAGGCGCGCTTTCTGCGCCCTCTACGATTATCACTTCTGTTTTTGCGGCCAGATTGGCGACCAGGCTCTCTTCAAGCATGATCTGTTCCCTTCGGTTCAGTTCCCCGCTGCTCTCAAAGAAGATAAATAAGCGTCTGGGAATAAGGATTTCACCGCCGGCAAAGAGATTGATTGAAAAGAGTAGAAATAATGTAGCGAACAGCGCAGCTTTTTTATTCATCTCTACCACCAGGTATTGCAGCGATACAGGGTTTTGTTATCGCCGTTAAAATAATAAAAGGTATTGCCGTCAATATCATAGGCACTGGCAAATTGTTCCACCCTGCCGCCATATATGGCTTTTTCCTCTTCACCGGAAACCAGATCAAAGAGCTGAGATCTGCTCTCGGTGGTTACTACATAACCGTCACGGGTATAGTGAAACTCGGGGTCATGATCTGATACGTCCAGATTGATTGGTAACGGCAGCGGTGCGACTGCGCCGGATAGAAGTACGCCCGTGACACTTATAACCTGCGCTTCATCACCATCACCATCGCAATTTCTGAAAAAGAGATAACCCATTGCAGACAGATCATCATAAGCGATGGCTGAAAGTTCCATTCCCGGGGCAATCGGTACGGATAATGCTCCGGCATCAAGAACGCTTCTA
>Ga0114923_10001459_pt1 | contig 16419 bp, 15 predicted proteins | sample SumtaG_FD_89578 | JGI IMG/M metagenome (GOLD analysis project Ga0114923, IMG submission 89578) | Deep subsurface microbial communities from Indian Ocean to uncover new lineages of life (NeLLi) - Sumatra_00157 metaG | ecosystem: Environmental > Aquatic > Marine > Oceanic > Sediment | place: near...
AAAGGACAAAACCGGCAGGATTGTAGCAATAGAAATACTTAACAACAACTACGCCTGCGCCAATCTGATACGCACCGGCAAGGTAGAGCAACTTTATAGCCAGCTGCAAACAAAAACTCGAAACAGGCCCGACGAAAAAATGATAACGATGGAAAAGCATTTGGCAACGCTCGTAAAACAGGACAAGGTCGACCTGCTGGAGGCCAAGAAGTGGGCCAACGATCTCAAAACCTTCCTCGACTGCATGCAGCGGGATTAAATTCGTCCTGCGTGGCGCATATCGCACGAAAAGAAAACGCAATACGATATACGATATACACAATACGATGATATGACCATCCAGTTCAACTGCCCCAATTGCAATGAGATAATCGGATTTCCCGATAAGCACGCTGGAAAACGTGCCCGGTGCACAACCTGCGGACAGCTCTTTATAATCCCTTCCGAAAATTACGAAAAGCCAAAAAAGGTCGAACCACCCAAAAAAGAAAAGGGCCAGCCGATACCCGGCTTTTATCGGGCTGTGTTTGTTGACAGTTGGAAGCTGTTTTTCGACTCTGAAAACGTAACTTCGCTGGTCTTTGTAATTGCGGTAGTATGCTTTAAATTCCTCTCAGCCGGTTCGTGCTGTTGTGCTTACGTAACATACTTTGCCGTCTGGGGCTGGCTGCTCGGATTTTACCTCAACATTATTTACGAGACGGCTTTCGGCATAGATAAGCTGCCCGAAATTTACCTCGGAACCTTCGTTACCTTCTTCTGGTACATTGTTAAACCGTTTTTCCTTTTCTTCTGCACTATGGCGGCGGTGCAGCTACCGTTGGTCATTACACTGGTGCTGCTCAAAGACAAAGGCCTGACATACGAGAATATGTGGCAGGCCGAAATCGGTTTCCGCTTGCTGTTACAGGTTTTTTTTATCCTTGGCCTGTTCTTATTTCCAGTAGCCATATTAACTACAGCGGTAGGCAGGGATATTACAATGTTTAGACCGGATTACTTTTTAGCCCCCGTTTTTAAAGCGTTTGTACCTTATATTGTCGTCGTGGCCTTACTTACCGCCGCCGCTCTTCTTGAGACGCAGACAACTCAACATACCGGCCCGGATTTTGCAACAACCGCGTGTAATTTAATGTTGAATCTCACCGTCCAGGTTATTGCGATAATTGCCATGCGTTCGATCGGCCTGTTCTACCGCCACTACAGCTGCCATCTGCCCTGGTAAGCCCCATTGGCGTGGTCATTGCGAGCATCGCGAAGCGATGCGCGGCAATCTCAACTTCGATCGTCCTTCGGCATTCTAATCAATACATTTCTTCAGCAGCCGTTCCAAAAGTTCCATCGGCAGGCCCATCACGTTCGTTAAACTGCCGTCAATCCTCTCAACGAATTCGTCGCCGCTTTCCTTTATAGAATAGGCGCCGGCCTTACCCTGCCAGGATTTACTTTTGATGTGTTTGCGGATTTGCTCATCAGTCAATTCTCGCGGATAAACGGTCGTGGCCTCACTTTCGCTCAGCTCAGTGCCATTGCTTAGCCGGACAATTGCAACTGCGGTTATTACCCTATGAGGCCCGCTGAAGAGTTTCTTGGTAATCTGCTCGGCTTGCTTTGCATCAGCGGGCTTGCCAATAATCTGGCCCTTAAAATCCGCAACGGTATCGGCACCGATGACCAAACAGCCCGGGTGCTTCTCCGCGACATTTTTTGCCTTGGCCAAGGCCAGCCGTTCGGCATATTCGCAGGCCCCGAGGCCCTTAGCCGGAAAAGCTGACTCGTCAATATCCGACTGAACAACCGTAAATTTATAGCCGGCTTCGGCCAATAATTGTCTTCGCCGCGGCGAGGCTGAAGCTAAAATGATGGGTACCGGACACTGTTCAGACATAAATCTTTGGTCTTGGGTCTTCAGTTCTGGGTCTTAATTATTTGCCTGCAAAAAGCCAAATACTCTGTCTCGATTTGGTCAAAGTCATCGCCGATATACTGTTCAAATAACAACCGGCCGACAATTCGGTTCCACAGGATGCTTCTTGGGATGTTTCTATCTGTTGCGATCCTTCTGCTCACCTCACTGAGCGGCCAATCTCCTCTTAAGCCGCCCTGGAGCAACCGATGATAAATACCCAGCCTTCTGCCGTAACCTGCTTCCCGCAGAAACCGCACCAGCGCATAGGATTGGCCGTAAAAAGCCATTATCGCCTCAGTCTCATCCGTAGCAAGCACTTCGCCGGGGTTTATAGCTATCAATTCTTTCAGCGGCATCATTTTGTTATTTATCAGCGTTTTCTTCAGTGAATTTATTCGGTACATATTTTCGGCCGGCTCAAAATAAAACACGCCCTGCTCAGTCCCGTGCGCCTCAAAGAGCATCGCGACACCTTCATCAAGCCAGCTCGGCAGACGAAACTTAAAGTGCCTGCCGTTAAACTGATGCCATCCCTCGTGCCCAAGAGCGAAGAAAGTTCGCTCTCTGCCGATATTATACGCCACGCAGGCGCCATTAAGGTAATAGGCACCAGCCTTTATTCTGCAAAACAGCTCCGCCTGCTCGCCCGTGAAGGTCTTCGTAAAATCTTCCCACTGCCGGCGGTCGGCAAAAAGATAAATGGTAAACCTGGTGCTCGTCTCGATTGGCCTGGGCAGCTGACTATTATAGCCGCGATATCCCGACTCAACAAATCCGGGAACCCGCCGAAGCATCAGGGGCTCCAAGAGCGTTGTGAAAATCTCATAATGAGCGGTGGTTAGTTTCAGCCCCGGCCCATACTAGTTTTCCCAGAACTCCACAGATTCCAGGGCCGGCAGATCCTGGACCTGCAAATACGCAACCATAGCAGCAGTAATCTTGATTCTATCGGCATCGCCGGATTCAATCGTTCCGACTTTATCGGATTCAAAACAACCCGCCAGACAAAAAGCGATTATACAAATTAGCGTGAAGTTTCTCACCAAAACCCTTCCTCCGCACAAAAAGCAATTCTATTTAGACCAGCAAGCACCTCTCCTGCCAAGATAAAGCCAAATGTAAGAAACCTGTTTAAGAAATCCCATAGCTTATGTTATCCTTACAATCGGCTGCAAATACTACGAAATCCATTATATTTTGTCCACCCAGGTGGTATTTTTCGTCTAAACTTATGGCCGACCCGATAAGACAGATACAGCGCAATAACCCGAGCACCCATGGACAGGTGAATAAAGAAGTTATGCAGACGTGCCGGGAACGCGAACCAGGAAGCTGCCTGTGAGCTGTTGACGATTTCGTACGGTGCCGGCAGGGAGCTACGTCTCTTCGGACGCCTCGCTGAACACATCGGCGGTGAAGAAATAAACTTCCGTATCCGGGTCTTTCCAGGCATCAGCCTCAAGGCCGGCTTTATGTGCGCAGCAGTACGAAAGAAATTCCTCCTTGCTCCAGCCGGTCTCGGTGGCGACCTGAGGCAGGAAACAACCCGAAGCGGGTCCTTTTTTTATATAGATGCCGTCAACGCCGAGCCGCAGACTCAGCGGCTCATCGGCCCGCTGCAACGGCGAGAGTACCGATATCTCGATATCCAATTTTTCCAGCTCGGCGGGGGTTATCCGGTCAGCAAAAAAACGCGGGTCGCCGGTAGCCGAGGCCTTTGCCATCTCAGCAACCAACTCAATCAGCGGGCTTTCAGAAATAAATTGACCGATGCAGCCTCGCAATCGGTCTTTGTTTTTCAATGTTACAAAGCAGCCACAAGGGGCATTCAGCTCAGGGTCGTCCGATTGGGGCTTCTCCGCCGGCTCACCGCTGATAACCGCCTCAATGGTATCGCGAGCGACTTTGAGAAGTGTCTGTTTTTGAGCATCGTTCATAATAATCGACCCCCTTGATAACCAGCTACCGGTTACCAATTACCTACTGGTCAATGAACCCATTTTATCACAAGGAACCCACCAATCAATAGTGCTGCAAAGACAAGTGTAAGCCAATTGAAATATTTTTCAATAACGGGCCTAATCTTTTCACCCTTCCATCTCATTAGACCGGCCACGATAAAGAACCTCGCGGACCTGCTGATAGTCGACGCGACAAGAAAACCGAAAAAGCTGATTTCCGCGACACCGGCCGAGATGGTGCAGACCTTATATGGCAGTGGCGTAAAGCCGCATGTAAAAACAATCCAAAAATCATATTTGTCGTACCAGCCCTGGAACTTTGCGAAATTTGCCTCCGTCAAGCCGATTGCCCCAAGATGAGTATAAGCCCACTGGCCGACCATAGACCAAAGGAACATCCCTATACAATAGCCCAAAATCCCGCCGAGAACCGATGCTACCGAACAGGCAAGAGCAAACCGCAACCATTTTTTCGGCGCCCCCAGTGCCAGCGGTGCAAGTAAAACGTCCGGCGGAACAGGGAAAAAACTCGACTCGGCAAAACTCAAGCAAAACAGAGCCGTTACGCCGTGCCTGGTTTCAGCGAAATGAATCACCCAATCATACAAGCGCCTGTGCCAGTGCCACCAGGCAACAGGTTTGTCGCTCGCCGCTCGTGACTCGTCGCTCGATTCACTACCTACCGTTTCGCCATTCGACATTCGATATTCCTCATTGCTTCCGCCCTTCAAACAGGTCAGGGCCATCGTCCGTTGGTTCCAGGACGGTCTCTTCTTGTCCGGAAGGGAATTTTATGACCTTTGTTTCTGTATCGGATTCCAGTTGTGTTTCTTCCTTATCAGTGGGAATGAAAGGTATCAGTCCCAGCCGATACGCTTCTTCCTGTACCTGGCGTGGGGCGGTGCGGACATCCGTGACAAAGCCGTTGACTTCGAACATCCAGACCAGCGGGTTGTCCTTGAGCATAGCAGGCGTGCACCAGTCCGGGTCCAGCTGGATCAGGTCAAGCTCGTCGCGGATTATTTTAGATTTGGTCATCATTGTTCCTTTCGAGACACCAAAACCTTCCGCCAACTGTGCCGGTGTCATATAGGGGCTCTGATTGGGGTCATGCAAAAAATTGACCCAGCCGACAGCGTGAACTATCGCGCTGGCCCAGCCGGCCGGCCTGCCTTTTTTGACCGGTAAATCAGCCAGGCACAGAGCAATCGCCATGTCCTCGCACAGCTCCCGATAGTCTTCATTAAGGTACTTCTGGCAAAACGCATCCGTCAATTCCACGATCTTTGTGAGCACCTTCTCAAATTCTTCCGGAATATTCATGCTGACTTCTTTAATCACCCTTCACTCCCTTTCATCCTTTTTCTCTTTTTCATCTGCAAACTTTCCCGCCGGCCCGCTGGCCGTGAACAATACCGCAAACCGCGTTACCAACGCACCTAAAAGAACATACCCCAAAATCACCTGAACACTAAGCAATATATGTCCCCAAACGCTTTGCGCATTAGCGTACATATCACCAAATCCTAAAGTTGTCATCGTTACAATTGAAAAGTAGAGTGCCCTCAAAGGAATAAGCCACCAGGATACTGCTACTCCACTTTTATCTACGAATAGATAACTAACAAACCCAGGCGGAGCAATCCGTCCCCAATAATAATAAATATTTGCAAAGATAAGCGCCAAACCAAAGAAAGTAAATATTATCCTCCCGGTTGACAGGCCGTAATCACTCATCCACCAGAAGGTTCTAACCAGCCATTTTAGTTTTGGGTGTTCTTTATACCACTCCTCCCAGTTCATCCGCCTGATATTGTATTCCAAAAGCTGCTTCGTCCCTGGATCTATACGAACGCCAGCCAATCCAACATCACGAAAGTCTGTTTCACAATCCACTTGACAATAACAAAAGGAAGTAGCGCCACTAATAAGTGCTTTTTGAAATTTGGACTTTTGTAAATAAGCGTTATCAAACTTAGCTCCTTCCAACTCTGAATCAACCAAGTCTGCACCTTCAAGGTGAGCGTTACATACATTTGAATTTTTTAACTTCGCGCATCTTAGATGAGCACCTTCCAGATGAACTCCTAACAAAAACGTATTGTCAAAATGGGCAAAATTCAATTGCGCACCCTCCAGATGGGTTTCGTGCAATTCTGCACCCTCCATGTGTGCAAAATACAACTGGGCGCCCTCAAGATGAGCTTTGTTGAATTTTGCCCTACCGAGATACACCTCTGGTGTGTCACAGCCATACTGTCGATATGTACCGAGATTCACGCCTTTCAGGTGCCAATTTGAGAAGTCCCCGCTCTCTAACAGAACATCCTGATCATCTCCACGCCACTCGTTCCACTTCTTTATGCCTTCCTCAAAATTGCCTTTTTTTTCGTTCTCTGAACACTCTTTGAGAAATTCGTACTGTTCCTGGCTGAACCGGCGTTCTTCCTTCGGTTTTTCATTTTTTGATTCCGATTCGCTCATCTACCTTATCTCTTAAAATAACGGATTTTAAGCTGTCATGCTGAGCAAAGCGAAGCATCTGGTTTTAGAAAAGCAATAGAGATTCTTCGTTACACTTCGTTCCACTCAGAATGACAATCAAACCATTTCTTAGAGTATCCTGTAACGATTTTTCCTGCGTTTGTCCGCACTTAATTTTCCGTGCTCAAAATAAGCACAATCCATTATAATGTCAACAGCCATTACTATTTATGTCGTCCGTGATGTGCGAACGCGATACGATATACGCAATACGATTTTATGAACAGCAAAGAACAATTTGAAACTGTTGGTGACGGATTATTGGTAAGAGCGCCGGCCAAAATCAACTTAAGTCTGCTCGTGGCCGGCAAGCGTCCCGACGGTTACCACGAATTAGAAACGATAATGGCCAAGGTCAACTGGTACGATGAAATCCTCATCGAACCGGGTCTAAAAGCCGGCATCGAATTTATCTGCCAAGGCCCGCAGTGGGCGCCCACAGGCCAGGAAAATCTTGTCTATCGGGCTGCCAAACTGCTCCTGCAATGTTGCGGTTTAATATCTGATATCAAAATCACCCTGACAAAAAACATCCCCGCCGGCTCAGGGCTCGGCTCGGCGAGCAGCGATGCGGCGGCGACCCTTATGGGACTAAACCAATATCTGGAGTTACAACTACCCAATCGCCAGCTCGCCAAACTGGCACCCCGATTAGGCAGCGATGTGGCTTTCTTTTTGAACGGGCCGTTGGCACTTTGTAAGGGAAAAGGTGAAAAAATCAAGAAAATAAACAAAAAATTCAACTTTCTGGTTTTTTTGATACTTCCAGACGTAAGTGTCTCCACACTAAAGGTTTACGCTAATTACAAACACAATCAGCCCCTCTATGAAAAGCTCAGCAACCAAATTAACATCTATCTCCAAAAAAACAGGATTGATTTAGTGGTGAAGATGTGCGCAAATATGTTGCAGAAAAGTAGTTTCGGTTTGGTAGAAGGTCTTGCTGAACTGAAGGCAAAAATTGAATCGTTAGGTATCAGGCCCTGCTGCCTGAGCGGTAGCGGTTCGGCGATGTTTTGCATTATCGACAGCGGAGACGAAGAAAGTGCCAGACAACACAGGCACAAAGTTGAGGAAAAGATCGGCTGCAAAAGCATTCTCGTGAGTAACAATAGATGGTAAAGCGTTCCCGCTTCGCGGGGGCCCCACTTTCAAGCGAGGCAAAGAAAATGGAAATCACTGAGGTTAGAGTCAAATTAATAAACAACAAAGACGACAGATTAAAAGCTTTTTGCTCAATAACGATGGATAATGAGTTTGTGGTTCGCGATATCAAGATCATTGAAGGTACGAACGGTTTTTTCGTCGCCATGCCTTCAAGAAAAATGAGCGACCATTGCGATAAATGCGGGGGTAAAAACCACCTCAGAGCTAAATTCTGCAACAATTGTGGTGCATCGCTTCCGGAAAACCGGGCAAGGAAAGATTTTAAAGGCAGAATGAAGCTGCACGCTGATATCGCCCATCCGATTAATGCAGAATGCAGGAAAAGAATTCAGGAAAAAGTAATATCGGCCTTCGAAGAAGAGTTCGAAGGCCGATATTACTTTTTCCAAGCCCGTCGATATGGATGAGCCGGATGATGATGTTCCTGAAGTAGTCTCGTAGTTAAGGGGGCCCTATCCCAACGTGTCGGGATGGCAGCGGCCTATGTGGTAAGGTCTTCAAGGACCTTATCGAGAGCAACATCCAAGCGTTGATTGAGGTCGTATCTACCTTCGGTAAGCCGCCGGCGGACCTCAAGAACCTTTTCTTGGCGAACTTCCGGCAGCGAAGCAATCCTTTTCAACACCTGGCCAATCGGCGTAGTGTTAATATTTTCAAGAATCTGCTCCATAAGTAAATCCTTGTCCGGAGCAAGGCCCTCTTCAACAGGCCCCGCCTGCCGATTTTGGCTTTCAAAACAGCTGTTGAAATCGAATTTCGACACTCAAACTGCCCCGCTCAAGAAACTTCAAGCCAAAAATGTCCATTTTTCGCCCCAAAGCCGACAACCACTATATCTTGTATGCCCCCTAAATCCCTTCTGAGGCCTAAAACAACGTTCTAACATTGATATCGACAACAACGCCTAAAAAACTTTAGAAAAGTTCGGTACTTACCTGAACTGCCACAAAGACATAAAATACGCCAGTTTGCGGCAAAATACGGCTTATCAATACTAAAAACAGACTTCTTAAAAAACCCATTTTAAACAAAAACCGCCCGAAGAAGTGCATCCCGGAAGACTGGGCAATATACTATATATAGTGATAGGCAAAAATTCTCAAAATTCATTTTGCCCCCGGAAAATCCTGCAATTTGTAAGTCGAAGCGGATATCTAAACCAAATCTCACATTAATGGCAGGTACACGCAATGTGTAAGAAAACTCCTTCCATACCTTCGATTACTCTGCTGCTTTTTCCGACGGCAGGCGAGCCGCACAGCATTGCCCAGGGCCAGTTCATGCTACAGGGCTCGCCTCTTGACAATAGTCATGATATAATTTATTCTGCTCCTGTTTAATGTTTTGCGGAATCTATCGGTATATACAAAATGAACGAGAGCGTAACGAAAATGGTCGTAACACGTTTTGCGCCGTCGCCGACAGGTTATCTGCACGTAGGCGGAGCGCGTACGGCCCTTTTTAACTGGCTCTGGGCCAGACGAACGGGTGGAACATTTATACTCCGCATCGAAGACACCGACCAGAAACGAAACACACCGACCGCCATGCGGCAGGTTATTGATGACCTGCGCTGGCTCGGCATCAACTGGGACCAGGGCCCCCAGGTCGATGGCCCCAACGGCCCATACCTGCAATCCCAGCGAAGGGACATCTACGATAAACACATAAAACAACTGCTCGATGAGAAAAAGGCTTACTATTGCTTTGATACCCCCGAAGAACTTGATGCCCTTCGCAGGCAAGCCCAAAACCAGAAAAAGGCCTTTTCTTATCGGCGCCCCGATGACTTCCCCGACGCCGAAGACGCCAAAAAGGCCCGCGCCAAGGGCCGTCCCGTAACGGTACGCTTCGCTGTGCCGCAGGATGAACCTATGGTGGTCGCCGATATAGTACGCGGCGAGGTCACCTTTGCAGCCGGCGAAATAGGCGATTTTATCATACAAAAAAACGACGGCTTCCCAACATACAACTTTGCCTGCGTGGTCGATGACTATTTGATGAAGGTCACCCACGTCATTCGCGGGCAGGAACACCTGATGAACACGCCCGGCCAGCAGGCTCTGTGGAAAGCTTTGGGATTCGGCGACCTTCCGAAATATGTCCACATGTCTGTCACTGTCAGCGACACCGGAGGTAAGCTCTCCAAGCGTGAGCGTCCAAAGACCCTTCGCAAAGTAATCAAGGCTGCGCAGGACATCGACCTCGAAAAGCTCGCCGAGACCGGAAGCATCAGTCTTGAAGAGCTTGAGACCTTTATCAATGGCAAGACCACTGTTGATATGCCATGTATCGACGCGATGGCCAAGCACCTCGGCGCCGACCTGCCGGAGATCAATATCGTCGATTTCTTCAAAAGCGGCCATCTGCCCGAGACCATGGTGAATTTTCTTGGGCTTTTGGGCTGGAACCCCGGCGACAATCGCGAGATTATGCCGGTTGACGAATTGATCGAGTCTTTTGACCTTTCGCGCCTGACGAAAGCCAACAGCTTGTTCGACCGCCAGAAACTCCTTGCTTTCAACACCGAGCACATCCGCCTCGCTCCAGGCGAAAAACTCCTTCAGCATTTCAAGGATTACTTAAAAGCCGTCGAATCACCGGCGGTTTCTGCAGATGGCCAGCTTCTTTCAAAGATCATAAAAATCTGCGAAGGGGCCAGGACCTTAGCTGATATTGAGCGCAAAAGCAGATTTCTTTTTTTAGACAACAGCCAAATTAAGTATGATGACAAAGCCGTTAAGAAGGTCCTGCTGAAAAATGACGGTTTGGCTGTTTTGGCAACTGTCCGCGACAAACTTGCAGCCATGGAGCAATTCACAGAACAGGCGATTGAAGATATGCTGCGCGGCTTAGCAGAGGAAAAACAGGTTGGCCTGGGCAAGGTCGCTCAGCCGTTGCGCGTGGCCATTTGTGGAACCACAATTAGTCTGCCGATTTTTGATTCGGTTGAATTGTTAGGCAAAGAAAAGACCTTAGCCAGAATAGACCATACGCTCAAGAAGGTCAGGGCAGAACCTCAAATTTGAAGGAGTTTAGCAGTTGTCACTTTTGGTAACCGGCTCAATAGCTATTGATACCGTTAAAACGCCTTATGGTGTTAGTGAGAACTGTCTTGGCGGTTCGGCTGTTTATTTTAGTATGGCAGCCAGTTTCTTTACGCCGGTCAGGCTCACAGGCGTTGTCGGCTCGGATTGCCCGTTTGATTTCGCTGAGGTCTTTGCCGACAGAAACGTTGACCTGACGGGTCTGGAAGTAAGGGCGCATAGCAAGACCTTTCGCTGGGCCGGCACCTACCCTGAGCATATGGACGACAGGAAAACGGATTACATGGAATTAAACGTCCTTGCTGAGGCGCCGCCGAGGATCCCTGCTAAATATAAGGACAGCAAGTTCGTCTTTCTTGCAAATACAGCGCCCGGCCTTCAAAACGAACTACTTGGACAAATCGAAGAGCCCATCTTCGTAGCGGCTGACACGATGAACTGCTGGATTAAAGACCACCTCGATGACCTAAAAGCGCTGCTGAAAAAAATCGATTGCCTGATAATCAACGAGGACGAAGCAAGGATGCTGGCGGATGAACATAATCTGATAAAGGCGGCGCAAAAGATTCTGGCTATAGGCTCAAGCGTTGTGATTATCAAAAAAGGCGAATCGGGCTCAATTATGTGCAATGCTGACGGCGATAAATTTATTCTGCCGGCCTATCCAGCCACCGAAGTCAAAGACCCCACAGGCGCCGGCGACAGCTTCGCAGGCGCACTTATGGGTCATCTTGCACAAAGGGGCAAGACCGATTTTGCGACATTGAAAATGGCAATTGCCTACGGCACAGTGGTCGCCTCCTTTGCGATTGCCGATTTTTCGCTGAATGGATTGACCTGCATAGATAAAGCTGATATTGACAAAAGATTGGAAACCTTGCGAAACGCAACACGATTTTAGCGGATTAACGATATAATGCGGTGCTTCATAGCAATAAATATCGACGAGCAAATCAGAAAAGCCCTGGGTAGCCTGCAAAACGAGCTGCGAAGCAAAGCTGATATTAAAAAAAGTGACGTCAAGTGGGTAAGGCCGGAGACGATGCATCTGACACTTAAATTCCTAGGTGAGATTAAAGATGAGCAGTCTGTCGATATCTGCAATATAACCAAGGAGGTCGCCAGCCGGCACAAGAGTTTCGACCTGGACATAGAATCGGTCGGCTATTTCGGCGGCAGAAGTGCCAGAGTTTTATGGGTTGGTGCAGGACACGATTGCGAGAATCTGTTACAATTGCAAAACGACCTTGAGCAGCAGTTGGCCTTGGCCGGTTGGCCTAAGGAAACGAGAAAGTTCTCCGGCCATCTGACCCTTTGCCGCGTAAGAAACTCAAAGGCAGGCTTTAAGCTGGCGCAAATGACTGAAAATTACAAAGATTTTAAGCTCGGCACTATACCGGCTGATTCGCTCTCGGTTTACCAGAGCCAGTTGACGCCGAAAGGCCCTATCTATACTCTGTTAGGAAATTATAAATTACAATAAGGCAAACAACGTTAAACCCCAAGCGTATCGGCCTCACAAGATACGAAATAGGAGAAAACTAAAAAATGGCAAAGACAAAAAGAACCCAGACAACATCCAAAGGCAAGGTAGAGCGTTTGAGGTCCCAGGCGGGCGGCAAAGAAGACGCTCTGCAGCGAGTGATTGCACAGATTGAAAAGCAATACGGCCAGGGCGCGATTATGCAGATGGACGAACACAGATACGCCAGGATTAAGGGCGTACCCACCGGCTCACTATCGCTGGACATCGCCCTCGGCGGGGCCGGGATCCCGCGCGGCAGGGTCTCCGAATTATTCGGGCCGGAGTCGTCCGGCAAAACCACCCTTGCTCTTCACGTTATTGCCAAAGCCCAGCAAGCCGGCGGAGTGGCCGCATTTATCGATGCAGAACACGCTCTGGATACCACCTGGGCGAAGAGGCTGGGCGTCGATGTAAGCAGTCTGCTGGTCAGCCAGCCCAATACCGGCGAGGAGGCACTTAACATAACCGAGATGCTGATAAGCTCCAATTCCATCGACGTCATAGTTATTGACTCAGTTGCCGCACTGACACCGAAGGCAGAAATTGACGGCGACATGGGTGACGTGCACGTGGGACGCCAAGCTAGGTTAATGAGCCAGGCGATGCGAAAGCTCACAGCTATCATTGGCAAGAGCAAAACCGCCCTTATCTTCATCAACCAAATCCGTATGAAAATCGGCGTGATGTTCGGCAACCCGGAAACCACGCCCGGCGGAAGGGCGTTGAAATTTTACACCTCTGTGCGAATCGACCTGAGACGAATAACAACCATAAGGGACGGCAGCGGTGCAGTCGGCTCCAGGGTCAGGGCCAGGGTGGTAAAGAACAAAATTGCACCGCCTTTCCGTGACACTGAGTTCGATATTATGTTTGACAGCGGAATCAGCTACGAGGGCGATTTGATTGACCTGGCCACTGGTTGTGAGGTCGTCGAAAAAAGCGGCGCCTGGCTAAACTACGGCACTGTCAGGCTCGGTCAGGGTAGAGAAAACGCCAAAAAATTCCTGACCGAAAATAAAGACCTGTGCGAGGAATTAAAAAACAAGGTCCTCGTTGCCAAAGGCCTTGTAGAAGCACAAAGCAAAGAGTAAGAAGTAAAATGTAAAATGTGAATGTCATTGCGAGGCCTGCGAAGCAGGCCGTGGCAATCTCGATGGTTACAGTTTAGATTGCTTCGCGGAGTTTATCCTGAGCAAAGCGAAGGGCTCGCAATGACGATTTCTGGCCTGATGTTTTCTACAAAGCATTTTAATATTCGATTTTAATATGTTAACTGCAAACCAAATAAGAAACGGCTTTATAGATTTTTTCAAGAGCAAAGGCCACGAATTCGTCCCCAGCTCACCCATAGTACCCATCGGTGACGAGACCCTGCTTTTTGCCAATGCGGGGATGAATCAGTTCAAGGATATCTTTTTGGGATTGGTATCCCCGGAGCATCCTCGGGTGGTCAACAGTCAAAAATGCCTGCGCGTGAGCGGCAAACACAACGACCTTGAGGAGGTGGGCAAAGACACCTATCACCATACTTTTTTTGAAATGTTAGGCAATTGGTCCTTTGATGATTACTTCAAGGCCGAAGCAATCCAGTGGGCCTGGGAGCTTATAGTAAAGGTCTGGGGTATCGAGCCAGACCACTTGTGGGCAACGGTTTTTGCAGGCAACCAGGCTGAGGGCCTGCCCAAAGATGACGAGGCCGCCGAGCTGTGGACCAAAGCAACACCGATAGCTGCCGAGAAGGTTTTGGCCTTCGGCAAAAAAGATAATTTCTGGGAAATGGGCGAAACCGGTCCCTGTGGGCCTTGCAGTGAAATACATATCGACCTCGGCCCGGACGCCTGTGATATGAAAAATGTCCCGCGCCATAGATGCCGGGTCAACGGCGGCTGCGCAAGATATATTGAGTTGTGGAATCTTGTTTTCATTCAATTTAATCGCCAGCCTGGCGACGAACTTGTGCCGCTTTCAGCCAAATACGTTGACACCGGCGCAGGCCTGGAAAGAATCGCAGCGGTGATGCAGAATAAAACAAGCAACTATAATACCGATTTGTTTATGCCCATAATCGGTCGCGTCAGTAACATAACCGGCCACAAATACACATCAAAGCTGGGCAACAAAACCGATAACGCCTTCAGGGTAATAGCCGACCATCTTCGCTCACTTGTTTTCGCGATAACCGATGGGGCGATTCCCTCTAATGAAGGCCGCGGATATGTGATTCGCAGAATACTTCGCCGGGCTTCGAGGTTCGGCAGAGAGCTGGGAATGCACGAGCCGTTTATTTATAAACTCGTACCGGTAGTCGTCGATTGTCTGGGAGATGCGTTCGCCGAGATAGAGGCAAGGGCCGACTACGTCTCAACGGTAATTGAATCCGAAGAGGCAAGCTTCGGCAGAACGCTCGACAGAGGCATTGAAATCTTCGCCACCGCTGCCGGGCGAGCGCAGAAATCAAAAGACAAAATTATCACAGGCGAAGATGCCTTCCAGCTCTATGATACCTACGGCTTCCCGCTGGACTTGACCGAACTGATGGCCCAGGAACGCAGCCTGAAAGTCGATACGTCGAAGTTTGCCGAGCTAATGGAAGAGCAGCGCCGGCGCGCCAGAGCAGCTTCGGCAAAGGGTTGGCTGTCGATAACGGACAAAGTCAACGGCCAGGGTGTGCCTCTGCCCGAGACCGAAGACCTGCACAAGTACCATGTGGACCAACACGAGGCTGCGATAGTCGCCTTGATCGACGATGACGGTTTCAAGAGTGAGGGTCGAATTGAAGCCGGAGCCCAGGTCGGGATCGTTCTCGATAAGACCTGTTTCTACGCGGAGGCAGGTGGCCAGGTCGGTGATTGCGGCATTATCCGAACAGACACAGCCCAGTTCGTCGTGGAGAATACCTGGAAGCTTGCCAACTGCATCGTTCACCAGGGCAAGGTTGCCGAGGGCGCCTTCGATGTGGGCCAAGCCGTGCAGGCCATCGTCAGCAAGGACAGAAACTCGACTAAGAGAAATCATACAGCCACGCATCTGTTGCAGTGGGCGCTCCAGCAGGTGCTGGGTGATTCGGCAAGACAGCAGGGAAGTCTTGTCTGCCCTGATTACCTAAGGTTTGATTTCACATATCCGAAGGCCGTGACGGAGCAGGAAGAGAAAAAAGTCGAACAGCTTGTCCGAGAAAAAATCGCCGCAGACCTGCCGGTGACCTGCTGTGTAATGCCTAAAGAACAGGCCCAAAAACTTGGTGCAATGGCGCTATTCGGTGAAAAGTACGGAAACGAGGTCCGCGTAGTGGGTATCGGCGCCGAGGGCGAAAGCCAAATCGACCAGGCCTTTAGCCGGGAGTTCTGCGGGGGCACGCATGTTGACAGGCTCGGCTCTATCGGCGGCTTTAAGATAATTAAAGAAGAGAGCATCTCAGCCGGTGTCCGCAGAATTACCGCGCTGACCGGTCAGGGCCTTACCGCGTATCTCGAAAAAGCAAGCGACATTGTCGATGAGCTTTCGGTGGTGCTAAAGGTCCCATCTGAGGCGCTGGTTGACAGGGTCGGCCAGTTAATAAAGGACAACAAAAAACTTTCAAAGCAGCTCAGGTCGGCTGCGGCAAGCGGCTCTGATACTATGGCTGAAGCAAAACAGCTTCTTCAAAAATGCGAAAAAATCGGCGAGACCTCCATAATCATCGGCCGACTGGATGCCACACATATCGAGCAGGCCCGCGAAGCTATCGACATGCTCAAGAAGAAGGCCAAATCCGCAGCTGTCGTTCTGGCCTTTGACGATGACGGCAAAGCAGCACTCCTGGCCGGTATGACCAACGACCTAATCAAAAAGGGCGTAAAGGCCGGTGACATTGTTAAGCAAATCGCACCGATTGTCGATGGTGGCGGCGGAGGCCGACCTCAAATGGCCCAGGCCGGCGGCAAAAATCCGAAGAAAATCGACGACGCCCTCAAAAAAGCCGCAGAACTAATAAAAGAAAAGCTGGGCGGTGTCTGATTAATACAGAAACAGCCGTTCTTTCAGAAAGTATGCTGATTTTGCTTTTTCCGGTTTTTTTGAGTGAATAAAGCGGGCACTTGCGCGTCTTATTTAATAAAGCAGGTTGGCATTTGATAACCAGGCCAAGTGCAATTAATTGAGGAGGCGGCAGATTTTATGATTCGGTTCCAGTGCGAACACTGTGCTCATAAAATCAGTGTTCAAGACAAACACGCAGGTAAGCGAGTTAAGTGCCAAAAATGCGGCAGCGTCGGCGTAGTGCCGGCG
>Ga0114923_10001460_pt1 | contig 16412 bp, 13 predicted proteins | sample SumtaG_FD_89578 | JGI IMG/M metagenome (GOLD analysis project Ga0114923, IMG submission 89578) | Deep subsurface microbial communities from Indian Ocean to uncover new lineages of life (NeLLi) - Sumatra_00157 metaG | ecosystem: Environmental > Aquatic > Marine > Oceanic > Sediment | place: near...
AGTAGTGTGCACTCCTACAGCCAGACCGCCGGCTCCGGCATCGAGATAGTAGCGGGTTAAAGCCCGCTGATGGCGCTCATCAAGCTCTTTTCGCGCGGTCAGTGCCAGGGGGTGGGCCGGTATTACCAGGCCGCGCCTGAGACAGGTAAGAATATTTTCCGGAGGCAGCGGATATTCACAACTCATACAGCAACCATCCTTTTTGTGAAGGTGCCGCGGGCTTGCCCATACGGCTTCTTTTTTTGTACTATAAAACAGATGAAAAATCCACCGGCTTTGCTGCAGGAAAGAAAAATCAGCTTCCATTTCCAGAGTTACTCCGCCCTGGATCAATTCTTCCATTTGAAACAAGCGGATACCATGTACCTGCTCATCAATGATTCGCTTATATCACTGGCCAAAGCATTTGAAAAGCTTGAGTACCCGGGAATACCCTTTCAGGATGCCGCCCTTACCAGCGACTCAAAACGCTATATATTTCAGTGCTGTGATAATGATGATCCTCCTCCTGTTTTTCCCTTTACCGTGCTGGGACTGCTCTATTCACAAGAACGGGAGTGCTTCCTGGATCCCGGCAATGTTTATCACGACCTTAGACGCAGAGAGCTTATTCCCAAACCAGGTCAGACTGCTCCTTTAGTCTTTTTAGCCGAGGCTGCGCGCCTGGTTTCCCGTTACCACTACCGCTGCTCCATTGATATGGAAAAGAGTGACTTCCGCTTGAAAATTCCCCCTAACGGAGCTTCCATAGCTTTTCAGCGGGATCTTCTATGCTCTATTCTAACCGGAAGCTACCCGCATAAGGGCTTAAACCTGCTCTTTGAAAGCGGTTTTATCGAGCTTTTCTGGCCTCAACTCTTTAAAATAGACAGTGTCAGCCATATGAAAGATTATCACCCGGAGGGAAACGGCTGGGATCACACCATGCAGACTTTCCAATACCGCAAACAGAATGATCTGACCCTCTCCCTGGCCCTGCTCCTGCACGATATTGGTAAAGCAGAGACTTCCGGACCGGTTGAAAAACCCTTTGACGGCCATGCAGAACTTGGAGCTATTATAGCATCGAGCTTTATGTCCCATCTTGATTTCAGCCCGGCATTAATACGCGATGTTTCTTTTCTGGTTAAATATCACATGCTACCGGGCGCCCTTAACCAGCTTCCCCTTTACCGTACAGAAAACCTTATGGATTCACCTCTCTTCCCTCTGCTTCTAGAATTATACCGGGCCGATCTTTCCACCACCTTTCAGGGGCCGGAAAATTACTACCAGGCGTGCAGTATATATCGGAATTACCTTCGTCTGAAAGCCAACCCCTTCAGAAAAAGACAGCTCTATCACTAAGTTGACCACAGCGGTTTTACAGTTTAATATGCTCTAAAATGAGTAGAATTGTTTTAATTACCGATATAGATACCCCTTTAGGCCTCGACCTCAGCAAAACCTTCCTGGAACAGGGTGACCGGGTGGTAGGCACATTTACTGCTCCTGATAACGAAAGTAACCTCAAAGCCTTAAACAGCAGCTCTTTTACCATCAGGCGCTGGCAGCGCAGCTCCTCTCTTTCAGCAAAAAACTTGCTGCTGAGTATCATCAATGACTTCAACAATCTCGACGAGGCCCTGCTCCTGCAGCCGCCATCTCTGCCGGCAAAACTGCTCCATGAAGTCACCACCGCAGAAATTGAACAGGGTGTTGATTTCTGGATAAAGGGGAACCTCTTTCTGCTGAAGGAAATTCTGGATATCTTTAACAGGGGCAGAGGCGGCGTACTTGCTCTGATAAATTACTCGCCCAAAGACTCAACCGGGATCCTGCCTCCCCTGGAAAGCGTCCTGCGCGGAAGTTTCCAGGCCCTGGCCAAATCACTTTTTTCCTCCTACTCCCAGGAGCATCTCTATATCAACGGTTTTGAATCCAATACCGCAGAGAGCCGTGATTTTGCCGATTTTATCCGGCAGACTCTCCGAGATAGAGGCAGAAGGGTCAGCGGCAGATGGTTCCGTTTTCAGGCAAAATCAGGGCTTTTCTCCCCATTCAGAATAGCCTCTTTCAACCGGTTAACCTGATTATCCGGTAGGCAAGGTGTGTTCCTGTTTGATGCTCAAGCTAATCAACGGTAATAGAGAGATATCTCATCGCCAATGGAGATTCCCAGAAGTTGAGCAGCCGAACCCTGGCGTACGGCCATTTCCAGAAAGTTGCTGCTGCTGAACAAGCATACAGGAATACCACCCTCTGCTCCGGCATAGGTTCGCGCCATTTCAGTAATCACCTGGCTGCCAATTTTCAACCTTACAAATGAATGGCCGCCTTTCATGTCGCTTGAATGAATGGCGGAGATACAGTTACCAAAGCGGTCAATATGAATGATCCTGCTGTGCAGTACCTGCCTATCGCTGTGATCATGAATGTTGAAGCTCTCTGAAATTACCGGTTTTACAGCCTCCCCTTTCAACTGCTCTCCCTTTCCTGAGGCCAGTAGCGCCGCTGCCGGAGCAAAGATATCTCTGCCGTGAAAGGTAGCCGAAGGTCTCTCAGGCAGAGCCTGGTGATCGCTCTTCAATAAAAATACCTCAAAACCGGGATACATCCGGTAGAGCAGGCTGATCACTCCATTGTCCGGTGCTATCACTGTCCGCTCCTTCACTGAAGCCAGAACAATTCTTCTTGAAGAGCCCACCCCGGGATCAACCACCGCACAGAACACTGTGCCTTGCGGGAAAAAATCCCAGGCCGAATAGAGTATGTATGCCGCTGAAGTAATGCCGAAGGGTTCAATTTCATGGGTTAGATCCACAACTTTAAGTTCAGGATCACAGGAAAGCAGCATCCCTTTCATAATTCCCGCATAACCGTCCCGCCCGCCGAAATCAGTTAACAGGGCTATAATCCCTCCGGACATGATAGAATTCCCCTTTCTCCTGGCGTTAAAATGGCTGATCTCCGCCAATTCTAACATCTGCCGGCAGCCATTAAAAGGGCCTTGAACCTTTCAGCGGTAAGCGCCCTGCGGTTGAAGAGCCCGTAGTAACCATGATACCCTCAAAAGCCATGGATCAGGAATGCAATAAAGGGATGAAAGAGCGGATCAACTCCATTAAGCAGCTTCCCCCGGATTTTAAGCTCTCAGAGGAGGAGAGCTCCTTTCTGCTGAACCCTCCCCCGCAGGCCCTTCCATTCAGAGTCACACCCTATTATCTTTCCTTGTGCAGCAGAGACGATCCCGGAGATCCCCTCCGCCGGCAGTGTATTCCCACCATCAGGGAGAGCCGGTTCAAAGAGTATGAGCTTGAAGACCCCCTTGGGGATAAGAAGCATCTGGCTTCCGCCCGCCTGGTCCACCGCTATAGAGACCGGGTCCTGCTGCTGGCAACCGACCATTGCGCCATGTACTGCCGCCACTGTTTTCGCCGCAGCAGCGCCGGAAAGGGACAGATCAGCAGTAATGAACTCAATATGGCTGTGGCTTACTGTAAAGAGCATAATGAAATCAAAGAAATAATCCTCTCCGGTGGCGATCCGCTGACCCTGGAAAATGATCGTTTGATGGATATCATACGCCGTTTCCGCACTATCAGAGAGAAGATCGTAATACGAATTCACAGCCGCATTCCGGTGGTGCTGCCGCAGCGTATAACTGACGAACTACTGCGCTCTTTAAGAGATTTCAGGCCCCTGTGGCTGGTAACCCAGTTCAACCACCCCCGTGAAATTACTCCGGAGAGCAGTGAAGCCCTTCGAATGCTGGCTGCTTCAGGTATAACACTCTTAAATCAGACAGTTCTACTTAAAGGCATAAATGACAGCTTTGAAACCCTGGAGCAACTCTGCCGCTCACTGGTCATGCTGGGAGTAAAGCCATATTATCTCTTCCAGGGAGACCTGGCCCGCGGCACGTCCCACTTTAGAATCCCGATTCTCAAGGGCCTTGAGCTCTATGCAAAACTTAGCAACAGCCTTTCCGGACTGCTACGCCCCATATATGCAGTAGACCTACCCGGGGGCGGCGGTAAAGTGGTTCTTGATAGTGGTACGGTTGAGAGATGTCACAATGGCTGGCTTAAACTGAAAAGCCCGGAAGGAAAGGTATATCGCTATCCTATTGAAGCGTCACAGCAGACTGACCGCTTTCACCTGCCATGATTCAATTGAATGCATTTACCCAGGCAGCCGTATTGATTAATACGGGCGTATGGGTTACAATATGCATTATGAAAACTACAATCGATATATCCGATCACCTGCTTCAACGCGCCAAAGATTTAGCTCAAGATGAAAATACTTCATTGAAAGAGCTCACCGAACAAGGGCTGGAGCTCGTCATAGAGAAGCACCTTTCCCGCAAGCCTCATGTAGTCAAACCGGTAGTGTTTGACGGCCAGGGTCTTTCACCTGTGTTCAAAGGTAAATCCTGGGCTGAAATAAGGGACGAAATTTACAGAGGTTATGGTTCGTGATTGCTGTTGACACCAACATCCTGGTGTATGCGCACCGTGCGGATTCTGAATGGCATACGACGGCACTTTGCAAGCTCTCTGCTATTTCAGAAGGCCAACCACGCTGGGCCATCCCCTGGCCGTGCGTTCATGAGTTCCTCGCCATCGTGACCCATCCCCGTATATACCAACCACCCACGCCGGCCACTACAGCCATCGATTGTATCCGCATGTGGCTGGAGTCACCGAGCTGCACGGTGATTGGCGAAAGTACCGGCTATCTGAACCGCCTGAGTGCGATTATAAAACGAGGACAGGTTGTGGGTGGTATGGTACACGATGCCCGTATAGCCGCGATCTGTATTCATCACGGAGTCTCGGTGCTGTGGACTGCAGATCGCAACTTTTCCAGATATCCACTGCTTAAAACAAAGAACCCGCTTATATGAAATTGATCGTATTCTTCGCCCGCTTCATCCTTCCTGCTGTTGCCATCTCTGTTGGTCAGGATTGGCGGTTTATATCAGAAATGTAATCACAGCCAGAGCTAAAAAGAGAAAAGCCAGTCCCAGCTTTACTAATTTTGTGCTCCTCTGAAAGAAGGAAACTATAACTCCCGAGTTTATACCAAAATAGATTAGCAGGAAAACCAACAGCAGCGGCACAACAAAAGCGCTATTATAGAGAAGCAGATAGAGATAGGCACGGGGATCCTTTCCCAAACGCACGAGATAGGCAATCACCGGAAAGTATACCTGACCTGTGCAGGCAAGCTCAAATATTGATACAAATACTCCCAGCATTAAAGAGCCGCCGATCAGCGCCGTGGTACGCACCCGGCTCCTGATGGTCTCATGGATCTTCAGTTTAAAAAATCGGGGCAGCTGCAGCACCATTTCACTGCTTCTACCTGAACGTATAATAAAATAATCATAGAGGCTGAGACCTGACAGAAGCAGCAACGCGCCAATCAAAGCCCACTTGATAATCAGCGCTATCATGGAGAAGGCTGAGGCAGCCCGTAACCCCTGAAAAAGGCCCAATCCAATCAGGTAATAGGTCAGGAATACCGCTGTAGTAAAAAAGATACCGATATAGAGGGTTTCTCTTCTGCTCCGGCCGGCCAGGGCCAGTGAGGAAATCAGGAATATCATGGTTGTAAAAGCGCAGGGATTTACACCATCCAGCAGCCCTGCCAGAAGGATGGGCAGTACTGCCAACTCCGCTCCAATCTGTCCTCCATGACCGGATTCTGTGGCTGCCACACCCGGCTGATCGGTCCACTTCCCCTGAGTCAAGGCAAGCAGTTCACCCTCCAGCTTTGCTTCAATCTCCCGGTCACCCTGCAGCAAAATCCCACCCACAAAAAGAGCGGGAAAAGCCTTTTCTTCAACACCAAGATTCTCCAATCTGGCGTGATAGCCCTCATACACCTCCGGTTTTAGAATATCAAATCTGGCAACCTCTATTTTCAGGTTAAGTTTTTTTTCCAATTCGGGAATCGTACGATTGAGAAAACGCAGGCAGCTTTTGCAGCCAGGGGAATAATAATATTGAAGCTGAACACTCCTGCCGGCAGCAAAAGCAGCCGGGGATTTTTCTGCACCACCCTTTTTACCATCCCGCGCTTCCAGCACCTCACCGTGTACCAGGAAAAGAACTTTAGTAAAACCCGGTTGAGTGGAGAGAATAATCATATCCCTCTCCACCAGGCCTTTCTCATCAACCGGATCAAAGAACAGAGTCACGGTGCCAATCTCACCCGCCTGAAGCTTGAGCATGGCCGGATCTACAGTCAAACAACCGCAGGTGCTGATCAGAGTTACCGTTATTTCCCTGTCATAGTTGTTCAATATTTGAACAACCTGCCTTTCCAAACCGCCGTCACTTTCTATTGTACTGAAATCCCATTCACTCGGGGTTACCACGATTGCCGCAGCAGAATAACTCAACAGAAGCAGAATTGAGACAAAAAAGGGCTTCATTTACGGGCCGCCGTCCTTTTTCAGTTTTTCTCTCAATTCCAGCTTATAACTCTCAATTCTCCGGCGCACCGCCGCATCATCCTCATCACCTTCATACCTGAAGAGCCTAAAATGATTGTCATATTCAATCACTCCCTTCGGGGTCAAAGCCAGGGTCAGCATGCCAAGACGGTTACCCTCCTCACCGGGAGAAACCAGGATGGAATCATTAACTTTATGCGCCTCAATCAGGCGCTGCTCATGACCCACAATTATTACATCAATTCCCTCTTCATTTTCAGCCAGTTCTGCAGCCTTTTCATAGGAACCGTGAAACAGGAGAACAGTCAGATCAACATCCTCCAGCATCCGGAGCATATTTTCCGCCGCAGCTTGTGGAGAAGCAAATTTTACCTGCTTTTTCACCTCTTCCGGATAGAGAGTGAAAACTTCAGGGTCCAGCAGGGCAAAGAGGCCGATACGGAAACCGCTCTTTTCTATGACCAACGGTTCGTTTGAGAAAAAGATGCAGCGGTTCCCGTCAGGACAGAGAGTCAGGTTGTGACAGAAAAGAGGATATTCATCGCCATTTTTAAGCAGCTCAGCAATGCCATTGGAAAATTCCTGATCGCCTACGGCTACCGCATCATAATCCAGTTCCCGGTAAACTTCAAGAATTTCACGGGCCAGGATTTTATCTTCATAAACATTGAAAATATCACCGGTATCTACCAGCAGCGAAGTATCAACATCTCTTTCCCGCCTGAGGTAGAAGGCCCTTTTCACCAGTCCCGCTTTGGGAGCGGATTTACATGCGCAGCCGTCAAGATTTCCATTGAGTGAGGAGGTATAAAAAATGGTAAACTGCCGTTCCTGCTGTCCGATTCCATGGAGCATCAGGGCTGACATAAAAAACAGGATAAATAAACGCATTCTACTGATCCTGGTTAAGGACCGCGCTGATCTTTTCGTAGAGATCCGGCTGAAATCCCACCTCTTTGAAAACGATATCGCCCAGGGGATCAACTAAAAAGAGTGAGGGAATCTCTGTAACCTGGTACTTCTTTACCGCCACCTGGTAGCGGTCCACAAGAATTGTTAAAGTGGTTGGGTTTTCTCTGAAGTAGGGCGCTACCACGTTGCCGCCCTCGGCATCGGTGGCAAGTACAAATATGGCAAGCCCGCTTTCGGCAAAATCGCTTAAAAGCTGCTCCAGAATGGGCAGCTCTTTCTTGCAACCCTCGCAATCGGTGGCAAAGAAATCTACCACTACCCAACCCTTGGCCAGATAGTTCCTGGACCAGACAAATTGTTTGCCCAAGTCCGGGTTAACAAAGGGAGGCGCCGGGTCCCCAACCTCCAGGGAAAGAGCAATCTGGGATACAAGGATGAAGAGGGCCGCCAGCAACAGGTATCTTGTTTTCATACACCTATTCTAAGAGAAGAGCGCTGTTAATGGCAAGTGACGGCAAGCGGAAAAATGGCAGCCGCCCCGCCCGATCCCAATTAATTATTCACCCATGTTTTCCAGTATATGGTTGACTGTAACAGTAAGTTTTTTTGCCCCTATGTAGTATTGGGGGGTATGGTATGTTGGAAACAATTCAGAATGCTGAACTCATCCCCTTTTCTGGAACTTCATCTGTATTTGCACACCTGATGAACTCTTTGGAGTAGAAGAAAATGAATGATGATCCAATCGTTGCCGAAGTCCGCAAGGTACGAAAGAAATCCTGGAATCCTATGACTGGAATTTCGATAAAATGTCACGTGATGTTATGAAGAGACAAAAAGAAAGCGGTCACAAAGTTGTGAGTCTCTGGAAGAAGCCTCCCCATAACGGTGTTGCGCCTAATGCCTAACCGATACTTAAATAACTGTAGCCGAACACGCGGGCTGCACCAAGAGCAATCGACTCTACTGATTTGGAATTTTTAAGAGGGAAATGCAGGTCCGAGCGGGGCGGCTGAGCTCAAAGTCGTTCGGCAGATGATAGAACCCCAATACCCCCTCATTACTGTTTGTCATAATTAATTAGATACGTAAAGTTTGAGGGCGGTCTACTAAGAGTCCAATTGAGGCGATTCAAGAATCCTGAAACTTACTATCATCTATACACCCCAGCCCGAAAGACATGGGCATTATCTTCAAGCAGATATTCCAGGTAATGGTTTATCGGGAATCAGGGTTTGCATGAACTCTTTACAGGGCATGCACAATATCCGGTCTTTCTTCAGTCTTTCTTTTCCGCGATATAATAAGAGCGCTTCGGCCTCGGGATAATCCTGTATGAAGGTTCTTAAACCATTTAGATCTTTCGGTCTTATTCTGTCACTATTTTTTACTTCAATAGCATGAAAGCTGCTCGGTCCATACACAACAAAGTCGACTTCATTACCTGATTTGGTACGCCAGAAAAAGAGCTCCACGCTCTGCTGACTGTAAGTTGCCCAGGCTCTCAAGTGTTGGGCAACAAGTCCTTCTAAGGCAACACCGTCTATTTCATGAACGCTGTCCAGGGGACCGGCAGGTCTGAGAGAACGAAACACTCCTGTGTCAAAAAAGTAGAATTTGGAATGAGCTACTAAATGTCGTTTTGCTCGTTTTGTAAAAACCGGCACTGAAAATGAAAGCAGTAAATCATTAAGAATCGAAATATAACCCTCAACAGTTTTGCGACTGACCTGACATTCTCTGGCCACTTCTGATGTATTCAGCATAGCACTGTGGGAAAAACTAATGGCTTCCAGAAACCTCACGAAACCTCCTATATTCCTGATTAACCCCTCGGCCTGGATTTCTTCATGAATATAAAGGGTGGCGTACGCATCAAGCGCTGCTTTCGGGTCATCGCTGTAAAGGATCAGTGGCAGCATTCCCATTGTCAGTGCGTCATTCAGATCAAAGCTTATACCTAGCTCAGAGGCCATGAAGGGATGCATAGTTTTCAGCACCGCCCTTCCAGCTAAAAGATCCACCCCGGCACGTCTGATTTTTCTCGCGCTTGATCCAGTTAGGATAAATCGTAATTTTTTTTCCTTTTCCATTAAAAAATGAACAACATCTAATAAAGCCGGAACCTTTTGCACTTCATCTATGATGATTGGTGTTTTGCCCGGATTAGCACTAATTAGCTCCTCAATGCGTTCGGGCCTTGCAGCATAGGCTCTGAACTGGTCTGGGGCTAAGAGATTTATATATAGGGAGTTGTTGAATCGAGTATTCAGCCATGTAGATTTTCCTGTGCCTATCGGCCCAAACATGAAGAAGCTGCTGTCAGAACTCCGGAAAAATCTACTTACTAATGCCATATCTGCTTCCTTTTTGGCGATATGTATACCAGAATAGCTTTTTTTTATGATAGTCAAGACGACCCATATCGGCCAGGAGGCAATTCCGATCAGCTAGGATGAATCAAGACCCGGAGGTTGCTTGCCTATCCTGATGAGGTGCTTGAGGATCTTTCTCACATCTTCACAATCAGTGATGATTGCAAGGATTTTGGTTTTCTTTGAAGTGCTCCTTGTACGAGGTGTGAAAGAGAACTTTTTCGAATCGATTCCACTTACGGAAATATCAATATCAGATGTTTTGTAATTTCTTATCTCGCCATGAGAACCTATCAATAATTATGGCCAGAGGTCTAAGATTATGCCTCGCGGGTTATTAAGATATGGTGCGCCCTCGAGAAGTGTCTCCTGGTTTGAGCCGTTGAGGTTGGCCCTGTAGATATAATGGTTGCCACCACTCGCTCTGATGTAATAAAATTTTCCTGCAATCGGAAATAGCTGAAAGGGTGCAATATTCGCATACGACCCCTTCCTCCAAGCAGGTTGGTTCCGGCTTTTTTAAGTTTTCGTGCACTGGAACCGGTTAAAAGAAAGCGGATATTTCTCTCTTCAATTAGCAGGTGTACTTCATCCAGAAGTTCCGGACACTTCTGGATCTCATCTATGCATACAATACAATCTTTAAGCTTTCTTGCCTTGAACATCCGTCGAAAGGTTATATCCGCAATAATCTTTGCGTATTCACTGTAAGGTGTCGTTATCACCTCTCCACCGTGCTTCTCGATAAAGCGGATAAGGTCACTGTTCATTATCTCGTTATCACGAACATAAATATCGCCAAAGATAGCCGCTTTTGGCTTTTCCTCTCTTAATACCTCGATTGATTCAAAGAGATTTGCAATTTCTTCAGCCGCATCCTCTTTTTTCCTATTGCCGCTGAAAGAATCAATGAGGACCTGCATGCTTTGCTTAATGATTTTATCGGTTTTCCCTTTTTCTATTTCGTAGGGACGGAGCCGGCATGCCATACGCCGGATATATCCTCCGAACATAAAGGCTAAATAAGTGTTCACAGAGACAACAGCAGAAAAATCGGCGAAGGAGATATCCCCAACATAGATCCCCGCTTTTTCCATTCCCTTCCCATGGTCCCGGAGAATAGTCTGGATATGGTAGGGATAGAAAGGGATATTACAGGAGTATACCGACTTCGTCATCCAAAGGAGGGTTTTTTCAGGATTAAGATCGTACTTCTCCATATAATCTATATACCCCTGGGCGATAGCATTCATCGGAATACATTGGCCGGTGTTATGTTTCAAACTCCTGCGGATGATGTCGTCGGTCTCTTCGAGCAGCCTGGCATCATATCCCTCCTTTTTCAGGTTTGCCACCACCATAGACAAACTTATGTTATCCCAGTTCGGCATTAGAAGAGTTTTTTCCTTTTGCTTTATTGCCCGCCGCTGCATAAGGGTCCTGACATCTTTGGTTTCCCGGTGGCAGTCTTTATTGTGATTCCTGAAAGCCCGAACCGCTGCTTCTATTCTCGTTTCATACCCAACTGACGAATCATGATCATCCAATTCCAGAATAAGGTACGGCTTATCGCGGCTGTCGAGAAGTTTTTTCAGGTAGGTGATTATATAGGAGTCGGGAGAACACTTGAATGAGGTGATTAACACAGGGTATATCCCCTTGATCCTGGTAATAGCTTCCGCGGTTTCGAGAATTCTCGCGGCATAGTGCCAGTGTACTTCTGCAAGCAGGGGCTTAATGTTTTTTGTATGCTTCTCTGCTATGGGGACCATGTCCTGGTAATAGGTGCGGATACCCAGGGATGCAAAAAAATCGGGGATCCCCTTATTCATTGAGGGAGCAAGCACGGTATATGGCCAGCCCAGTAAGACCACCTGAATATCGTCAGTTTGTCCGGGAGTAAATAAACTTTTAAGTTTCTGCTGATTCTTATGAACACGGCTCAGCGCGTAATCGTAGGCGGTTGAAACTTCCAGGAAGGTTACATTGCAGCCATCAATCCTCTGGAGCATCCGGTAAAGTTCCGCCCTGGTATGGAAGGTGGTATAGCGGTGCCGGATCAGGGGGGAAAGGATTTTATCAGTATGCCAGCGGGATTTAATGATGGTTGGTGTATACTGGCTGTAATAGCAGTATTTACGTTTTAAATCCTTCTTTTTTTCCTTCAACTCAAAATAACAGGGAAGGAAGAGGTAATCTGTGGTTTCCAGCAGATAATTCACATGACCGTGGAGAGCAGCCATCGGGGAACAGAACTCCGCTTGGGCCAGGTTTTTTCCCAGTTTATCAGGGTTTTTTATTTTACTGCTTGAATGGGTCCTGATTCCAAGGTGGTTAAAAAAATTAATCCAAAAAGGAAGATCCTCAACAAGATAGAGAGCGGCCGGAATTCCAATAGTAAAAGGAAAACGGTACACCGGTCGCTCGAGAGGGGGGCGGTCTTTCCCAATGTCCGTTTTGAGTATTCTGTTATACTGCAGCCAAGTTTTATCGCCTGTTCCTCAAAGAAACTGCCGGTTACCGCGACACAAGAGGTGTTTTGTCTGAAGCTGGAGTAATTGCCTTGCTCATCAAAACGGATTAGACCGAATTTTTCCTCCCCCCCACTACCAGGAGAGTCCTTGTATCCGGGTGAAGACGCCAGGCTGCGGTAATAACGGCAACCTGGTTATCGAAGCGCAGGTCACAGATAAATGATTCCGGTGTGGATGTGGTAGCTCCTGTTCCCCGGACCTCGGATAGTGAAATCCCGGAAAGCATTCTTCTCAAGGTATCCTCTATCTGTCCATGATGAAACCGGTAGTCCCACTTTAGTATAGTTCCCTCTTCATTGATGAGCACAAAGGAGCAGGCTACTGAACCAACATCCACGCCAAGAAATTTATCCATATTATTCTTCTTCAAGCTTGTCTTTGATAATATTCCAAAAATCGTTAATCCCTTGTTTCCAGCCGGATAAAAAAACTTGCGGAATTGGCCGGGTTCTACCTGCTGAAAGGGTGTTTTAAAATAGTCCCGCAGACATCCTCCGTGGCCGGGGGGTTAATCTGAAACGCCGCTTCAACTAAGGATCGACTAAGGATCGACACTCCACAGAAGCCGGGGTTCGCTTTGTGCCCGGCCGGCCCGTTCAGCTGCCCCCTTGCTGCCGCCCGGCTCCACCAGGTAGTTGTACCGCAGGGCTAAAGCAGGTGCCTCTTCTTTCACCCTGGCATATAACTCCCTGACCCGGCTGTAATTAAGATCCTGATAATAGCATTGAGCTAAAACCAGGTTCAGCACAGCTGAGTCCGGCTTGTAGGCTAATGCCTCTTCGAGCACCGCTATAGCTCTTCCAGCCTCTTTCCTCATCAGATAGAGGTTGGCCAGGTTAATATAGGCGGAAAGATATTCCGGGTCTTCCCGGTTACATTCCCTGAAAAGCTTTTCAGCCTGTTTATAGCGGCCAAAACGGCCATGAAGAATTCCTATCCTGTTTTTTACCGCCACCGCTTTTCTTCCTTTAGAAACCGCGGCCATCCCGGATAGATCTTCAAGCAGATCCCGGTAGAGAGATTGCTCAATTGCTTCAAAGGAAATTCTATGGAGCCGGTCAATCTCCCCGGCTGCAGGCTCAATTACCGTAAAAATGGATTCCGGGAGGGGCAATGGCGGATACTTCTGCCGCTGCCCGGCAACAGGCAGGAACTCTATCTCCCCCTTGCCGTGATAAGTCGAATATTCTTTAGAGGCTTCTTGCCAGGAAACCATAAAGCCCTTATTCAAAGTGGTGGTCTCCACCGGTATCCATAGGCTCCCCTTATAAGAGATGGTTAAAAGCCCGGCAGTATTATACATCCAACTGTTTTCCGCCGCTTCTTCAGTATTAAACGCCATAAAAACATGGCCGGGAGAAGTCATTACCGCTGTTTGTATTCCGGCAGACTCCATGAGTGAGGCTAAAAGCGCGGTAGTATCGTCACAATCCCCGGAATGAATAAAAAGAGTTTTACGGGGAAAGCGTACGGTATCCACCACTTCAGTGCGCCCCATTATCTCAGATACCGGTGAATCCGGGTCTTCAATATATTCAATTCCATAGGTTCCCAGTCCATCGCAAATCCTCGCTGCCCGCTGAAATTTCCTGGACAACCGGTACTCATTTCCTCCCACCCCCAGAGCTGAGACTCGATGAGAAAACTGCTCAACTATGTTTTCATGGGGAGTTATAAAAGAAGAGAGCTTACCTGAATCATCCCACTGCAGAGCTGTGCGGCGGTAGAGGGTGAGCGCTTTGGATTCCGTAAGACTCTGCAATTGACCATCAACCAGATAGGAAAGTTCAATCCCGGCTTGAACCTTGAGATCCTCCTCCAGGTTAAGCACCTCCTGATTGAAAAGCACAAAAAGTTCCAGATCAACGCTTTGCTTTGGACCCAGCACTCCGATCTCCCCGGAAATCCTGGGAAAATCCATAAAGTGCTTAATATAGACAGAGACCTTCAGGTGATGAATATCCCGCTCAAGAGTATTCTTAATGGTCACCTTGCCGATTGGCTGGTCCTGATATTGCTGCATGAGCGAGGGGAAGAGGTTGTCCATGGTGATCCGGACAACAGTGAGGGGTTTCAAACCAGGTGATTCCCCTTCGTGTTTCTGGAAACGCTCTTTGAGATCCTTCTTCTCCGCAACAATCCCTTTATTAGAGGGATCCATGGCCAGTATCTGTTCATAGAGCTGAATGGTCTTGCTGTACTGCTGCCTGGCGGATTCGGGGCCAACCTTTTTTAAGATCTCAATGGTATTTTCTTTAAGCCTGGCCGCATTCATAGTCATTACCTCAATTTCCAGCCTTTCAAGTTTCAGAGCAGCCTGATCATGCATGGGGTCGAGCTCGAGCACTCTCTCCCACAGCAACCGGGACATTTCCAGGGCCCCGGCCTGCTCATAGAGCAGGGCTTTATGCGCAATTGGCTCTGCATTCCCGCTTCGCCGTTGTTCACGGTTTAAGGCAATAAGTTCTTCTTCACGTTTATTCACCAGACCCAGATCATCACAGAATAATCTGTCCAGAAGTTTGATTATTCTCTGCCCCATCTGATCAGAGATGAAAATCAGTCCTTTTCCGCTATCCACGGCAAGCCTGGCTGTCTGGGGTAGGGGCTCATTCTCTTCAAATCCAGGCAGTTCAGAGATACTCCACAATGGTATTCCACGCCGGTCGAAACAATAGAGCTCGCCCGGTGAATAGTAGAGAATAAAACGCCCGTCTCTATACACTGCCAGGGATACAGGACTAAGGCCTGAGCTGTCATCGACCAATGGCACAATACTATCCAGGACTTCACCTTCAGGTGTGTGAATACGGATCCGCTTTTCAGCTGCATCAAAGACCCATATATTACCCTCCGGTCCAACTGAAAGGGCTGAAATATAGGAGTAGCGGCTGGTGAAAAGGGGCAGGCTCCTTCGCTTGCGCCCTTGAATTCTTAGGGCATTTCGTTTCTGAATATCGATAACCAGCACACTGCCGTCAGGCAGTGAGGTAAATGGACCATAAAGATCTATCCCGGCACGCCATTTTTCAGGCCTGGTCTGATCCCCGGTAAAGCGGTAGAGCTCCCGGCCCATGGATGGCTTTAGAAAAACAGTACCAGCAGGAGTAACCGCCACCCCGGCGGCGTGGGTGTAGTTTCCTGATTCATAGAGCAAGCGACCAGGCTGACCAAGAATACGGAACTGACTGTCAAACTCCACGCAGATCATGGAGAATGCCGCCAGCAGATTTCCATTTGGCCTTAACGCTATATCCAGAGGAATCAGCATGGTAGGCATCTCGGGTATGACCGTTCCCTTAATTGCCTCGGTTGTCAGCTCATCTACCAACTCCGCCGGCATTCTCTTATCCTCTGAAAGATAATCGTGAAAGGAGCTCCACAGGTAAAAGACAACACGAGACAGAAAAAGAGGAGTATCCCGGTTAAGACCGCCAACAATGGTGAAGCTCTTTACCTGCTCTTCATTACCCGCTTTAAGAGAAACCTGGATTACCTCCTGGTCCTCATCCACCACCGCATTAATGGCCAGACTGAAATCCGCTCTGCCCTGTAAATCATCCTTAAAACTGTAAACCTCAAGGTAATCACCATAGAGCCTCTCAGCTAAAAGGGCAGCTTTAACACTGATCCCTTCTATAAGGTCCCTGTTTTCCACTGTAGCCGGGTAAATCTGCGGTTTATCGAAACGGATTTTTTCAGTTGCCGAACACCAGAAAGGGAGCAGTAAAAAGATAGATATAACGGTTAACAGGAAATGGTTAAGATACTTCACATTGATCAGTATATATCATGGCGCTCTTCCTGCACAGGAGCACAGATTTATTCAGCGGCCGCCATACGGTCCAGGAAGTCCGGGAGTTCCTTGATGTCGCCGATAACCGGAACCATGTGGCTCTTCGCTTCCTCTCTGCCATTAGCGCTTACCAGCAGTACCTGACCTCCCATTAATTGGAAGGGCAGCAGGTAGGCCAGCCGATCATCAATAAAAAGGACTTCTTCGGGGTCGCGCTTCATTGTACTCAGAGTCTTTCGATAAATTTCAGGATCAGGTTTGCCGCTTAAATTGTTAAAACGGATATCAAAGATGCGCTCAAAACAATTCCTTACCTGCAGATAAGCCAATACCCGCTCGGCATGTTC
>Ga0114923_10001461_pt1 | contig 16410 bp, 16 predicted proteins | sample SumtaG_FD_89578 | JGI IMG/M metagenome (GOLD analysis project Ga0114923, IMG submission 89578) | Deep subsurface microbial communities from Indian Ocean to uncover new lineages of life (NeLLi) - Sumatra_00157 metaG | ecosystem: Environmental > Aquatic > Marine > Oceanic > Sediment | place: near...
TGGCCGTATTTTTTGGCCGTTTTGGTACCATGTACGAAAATTCCTAGTAAAAATTAAAATTTTAAAAATTTTCTGGAGTTTGGCGCCAAACTTCAAATTCAACTTTTGAAAAAAATATGGATCGAAACACCATTTTAAGAATAAATTGAAAAATGGAAAATTAGGTTAAAAAAAAGATGATTTTAAAACCAAATTTTAACATTTTTAACTATTAAATATTTTTACAAATTTTAAATAAAAAAAATGCTCTCTAATTATAATGTATTTTTAGGGAGTGGTACATTTGGTGAAATTTATGGTTCAAATGTCTATAGAACTAGAGCAATAAAAGCAATAAAACTAGAAAAATATTGTAAAAGGAGTGAGAGTGAAATAATTAAACAAAGAAATGTTTATAACGCATTTAATAAGTATAAAAAATTGACTTCTAATTTTTTAATATCAAAACCAGGAATTTTTAAATATCTTAAAAATAACTCTAGGTTTAAATGTTTTTATGATATGGAACGATTATATAATCCATGGAATAGAGCAGGTCCTATTATTCACTTATCATTTAATACTGAGTATAATAAAATTTCAAAAGTTAAAGAGTATTATTCCATACAAAAATTTAAGAATAAATTTGGAATTCAAAAACTAGAAAACATTTTACATCTTATGGGTAATGGATTTGCAATTGTTGTAATTGAGGCTAGATTGGATGCTTCTGACATCGAATTTTTACTTGTTAGAGGAAAAGATCAAAACCCTAAACTTAGTATTATAGATTTTGGCGTTTGTAAAAGTATTAATATTTTTGATATTGAAAAAAGTGTTAATCAAATAATAACTGAATGTTTTGAGTTTCATAACTGGTATATTCCTTATAAAGGAAAGAATTTAACAGGATATGCTTTTAGTTTTTTATATGGATTTATGGAAATGGGACATAAAATAAGTAGAGGGGATCGGAATATAATTAAATTTATAGATTATTTATATTTGACTGTATTGAAAAGAATAAAATATTTTATTTTAGTTGAAATATTAACAAACTTATTCACAAATATGCCTTTTAAAACATATTTAGATAATGTTAAAACAAGAAGTGACATTTTTGATTATATTTGGACTTTCAATAATAACTTTATCAATAAACTTCAAAATCAATTAAAAAAAAATAATATATTTAATAAACAAGTTTTAGTACTTTTATTAAAAAATAATTATTCAATTCAAGATGTTAATAATCAATCTATTAGTAAATATTTTGTTAAATCTGGGAAAAAGGCTTTCAAAATTTATCATGACAATCTTAGAATTTATATTTATAAAATAATAATGGAGAAATTAAAAATGATTGGTAATTTGGAAAATTTCTATAATAATATTATAGAAATATTAAGAAAATCTCGTAAAAATTATTCATTTATAGAAAATGTATGTTTTGGAATTGACCATGAAACACAATCACCAACACCAACTAAAGTAAGAAGAGAAATGGAAAAATTAGATTTTGGATTTTCAAAATCTCCACATGATCAAAAAGGATTAATTTAATTTTTTTTTTGGGAAGAAAAAAAAAAATTAAAAATAATGTCATTAAAAAAAAACTTTATTTGTAATCTTCCTAATGATTGTATAGCTAAAGTCATTGAATTTCTTACATACAAAGAAACTCTTTTATCATTTGAATATATATGTAAAGAGTTTTATAACATTTCTTCAAATTGTAATTCAAACTATGTATGGAATTGTAAATTAGCCCAATATTTTTTACCAATGAAAGATTTTTTAGAGGACAAAATAATTAAAGATGTTATTAATATTGAGGTATTTAACAATGTCAATCCTAGAGAATTATTTAAAATACTTAAAGCGATTTCTAATAAATCTAGAATGAAATGCAAGTTTACAGAAATTATAAAATTATTCAACGAAAGAATTTTCAAAACTAATAGAATTCAAGATATCATAAATGGTGAAATTGAAAATTTTGAACTTTTATTGATAAGATTTAGATATTTTGATTTGTTTGGCCGTGTAAATTATGATGATAGTAATGAAGAATATATCGGTCAACTCTTACATAATACTCCTCATGGTAGGGGTAAGTCGTATCATATAGGATTTCTTTACGCTGAAGGGGAGTTTTTAAATGGCTTCATACATGGAAAAGCTATCCAATATCATATCAATGGTAAAATTAAATTCGAGGGGACCTTTAGTCATGGTGAGTATAAAGATGGGAAGCTTTATGATTTTATTGGAAATTTATTAAAAAGGGGGGGGTACTTTTAAACTATGACAATTTTTAATATGACAATTTTTAATAATATATTTTTTTTTCTTTTCCAGTAAGTCCTAAAATCTCGTTTCTATGTGCTTCTTTTTCATAAATAATACTGTGATATGCTTTAACAAAATCAAATCTATTTTTAAACAATCCAATACCCAAAAAGAATAAATACTTTATATAAAAATTAAAAAATCCCTCTCTTAAAACCTGATTATAATGTATAAGTTCATGTTTAATGTTTATCTCTATTTTATGTGTTTTGATATAATATTTTTTTGAATTATAGAAAAATATGAATGGAAACAACATAATACCCTCACAATAAAAAATACATGGAATATTTGAATTGAAAACCAAAATTGGTTTAAAAGATTTTAAATTAGAGTTAATCACATGATTACCAATAAAAATTAACGTGATTTCTATAAATAAACATAACCAAATTAACGTGATTTCTATAAATAAACATAACCAAATTTTAAAATTCATCTTATAATTAAGTTTTTTTTAAAAAATTAAAAAAAAAATCAAAAAAAAATTGTTTAAAAGTATTTCAAATGATTTGTTAATTGAAATATTTCTTTTCTTAAATTATAAAGAAATTTGTAATTTATCTTTAGTTTCAAAAAATTTTTATAAAATTTATAACTCTAATTACGTTTGGCGTGTTATTTATTTAAGAATTTATTCTAAACCAAAAGAACCAAAAGAAAAGTTTGAGTGGAGAAAGGAATTTATTAAAAACAGAAAAAACACATTTATTATTTTTAATTCAGAATTAATTAAGTTTTCACAAAATAAAGATTTTATTCTAAATGTTTATGTTTTTGAAGAAGATTTTGAGTTAGATTATTTTTTTTTTGATGAAAATAATATATTAGATATTTATGATATTTTACAAATTAACATTTATTTTTGTTTAAATCTTATTGATAAATTTATTACTTGGTACAATCCATGTGATGGAGAATATTGTTTACACCATTCATATTTAAAAGTTAACAAAAAAAAAATAGCGGAAACTTTTAAATTTTTAGATAATAAACAAATAAGAAATTTTGAAGAATTTTTGAGTTATAAATTTTTTAAGGAGACTGAAATTGATATAAAATTAGAAAAAGAGACTGAACTTTATACAAAATTAGAAAAAAAGATTGATCTTGATACAAAATTTGAAACTTATGAAGACTTTAGGAATAAGTTAATATTTAATGATTTAAATATTAAGCTTTTTTTTAAAAAATAAAAAAAAAAAACGTTTACCAAAAATAAAAATAAAAATAAAAATGGTTAACACAAAAAGAATTTTATTTATATTTTATTTAAAAAATGGGTTTCAAGAATCTACAAGATTTCATATTTCTAAAGAAGAAATAAAATCGACTTTTGATGGGATAAAATTAGAGATGTCTAAACATTTTGATGTTGACATATCAGAAACAGAGTTTTATGAAAATACTCCATTAAAAACTAGGATTTGGTCCATTGAATCTATGATGGATCTTGATGAGGTTATTATGCTTAAAAAGGAAGATAGAAAGAAAATAGTTAAAAATAAAAAAAGGAAGTTGGAAGATTTGTTTAAAAATGAAGAAATTTTAGAATCACCATCAAAAAAACAAAAGATAACAGAATCAAAATATAGCCCAGCAAGTCCAATGTATAAACCAACAGAGTCAACTTATAGCCCAGCAAGTCCAATGTATAAACCAACAGAGTCAACTTATAGCCCAGCAGATACTATAATTGATCGTAAAGAATTAAATTGTGAGCATAAATTTGTTTCATGTAAGGATGAAGGATTTATTTATTGTGAAAAATGTGGAAAAGTAAAAAATGTTCCTGATAATGTTAATCCTTGGGGCAATTCTTATTCTGGATTTGAGAATGTTAAATCTGGGCGTTATTTTAGTAAATAAAAAAGTATTTATTTTATATTGGAATAATCTATGTGTAATTTCCATCAGAATTTCACAAAATAAAATAAAATTTTATTTTAATTAAACTTTATTTTTTTAATTAGAATAAAAAAACAATTTTAAAAACAAATGATCATCTTATTTATTTTAATTTTAAAATTTTCCATCTCTGAACAAGTTTGTTACAATGCAACATTAAGTTATCTTTTTGATAATTGTATATCATGTCCAACATGTGGTAGTGCTTCTAGTGGATCTTTAGATATTGAATATTCATGTGCAAACCAAGGTGATATATTAAATTTTAATATATCATTTGAAACAAACGAGCCTATAGAAAATGGGGGGGTTTACAGGGTTAAAGGGGCATATTTAGATGATCCAACTCAATTAATTCAGAATTCCGGTGCCGATATTTTAGCTATTGTTATTGATGCTGATGGAGCGGGGGATTTTGAATTTAGCAGCTATAACATTTTATTATCTTTTACTGGTAACGATATAATAATGAATGATGGTATACATGCATTTGAAACATGTTTTAATTGTTATGATAGTAGTGGTATGCATAATTATGTTATTGTAAAATCTACCCCAAGTTGTAGTTTAAGTAATCATATGCTTGTATATGTTGATGGTGTTATTGTTCATGCATGTGGAACAATAACACTTGATTTTTCAAATAATAGAACATTTGATTTTTCTTATGAAAATGAAGAAGGTCTTTGGAAATTTGCATTATATCTTACAGGTATCACATCAAATGAAATTTTAAATACATTGTATGATGAAGGAACTGGGTATAATAAACATATTAATAATGTTTGTTTTGATAATAATACTTTAATTTGTGAAGTTGATGATTGTACTGCACAATTTGTTGCTCTCACGGAAAGAATTATTTTTATACATGATTTTTTTAATGGTGGGAGTACAAATTTAACAATAAGCATTGTTTATGATTTTTTACAAGGAATGAATACAAATCTTACAAATATTTTTAATTTAAATCAACAAATTTATGATTGTACCTGTGGTACTAATTGTGATGAATGGTATGATCTTTGGATGGATTGTAAAATACAAAATAGATGTCAAAATACACAAACATGGAATGGAACTCAATGTGTAGAACTAACTTGTTGGGAATTAAGTTTTTTAGATGTTGATGTGTGTAGTGGAAATGGAGTTTGTAGTGGGTTAAATGATTGTATATGTAGAGATGGATATGAGGGTGGTCAATGTAATGAAGAATGTGGAAATTAAAAAATGTCAAAATTTTATTTAATTTTCAAAATTACCGATTTAATGTATAAATTAAAAACGCGATCCAAGCTATAAAAAAAATAATCAAAACACCACATGAATAAGTAAAAATATAAAATAATATATTTAATATTTTAGGGTTAAACAATATCCATAATTTTATTTTTTTTTTAAAACTGCCACTAATTTCATTTAAATATAATTTAGCTTCTTTAGAAAACTCATTTTTTTTATCAATAATATAAATACTATCCCTTTCGAACTTTTTATTTATGATATAATAAAAATTTATTGAAATTAAACTGTTATTAAATAATTCTGGTATGTCAAGATAATCAAAAATTATTGATAATACATCATTACATAAAAATGATTCATTTTCATTAATTGGGTTTTTAATTTCAACTGTCCAAGATTTTAAATAATTAAATCTAGATTTTATATTTTTAAAGTTGTTACGGTAAAACATAGCATTTTTCATAAATTTTAAAAAAGAATCTTGTGGTTTATTTTGATTTGTCCATTTCATTCTCGTTAATGCCGATTCCATTGATATTAAATCTAATGGCTTTATATCAAATGACGGATACATATTTTTTCAGAATATTTTTTCCCCCCAAATTCCGAATTCCGATCAAAAAAAAAAACGTCGGATCTCATTTTTTTTTTTTTTAATTTGAATTTCGGAATTCGGAATTGAGTTTACCCATAAAAAAAAATTGAAATGAGTAAGAGAAAAACAGAAGAAAAATTAACAGGGTTAGAACCAACCAATAAAAAATTAAAAACCAATAATGATAAAGATAAAAAACTTGATCCTAGAGGATTCTATAACATTTATGGGGAAAGAAATCATATTGATTTTCTTGAGAGTGACCTTAGGACTGAAGAACTTACATCAAAGAAAGCAACATTGATAGAACCAATCAATAGAAAATTAAAACCTGATGATGATGAAGATGAAGAAATGAATTTAAAGAAAGTATATCATTGTTGTTATTGCAAAATAAGAATAATTAAGAATATTGGGGAAAGAGAATGTGAATGTGGTGAATCTTATATTTGTTTAAATTGTGAAATGGGTGCTTCAACTAACTGTTGTAAATGTAAGACTCCTTCATGTCAAGAATGTTTAGTAGATTGTCCAGATTCGTTATGTAAAAACAAAACTTGTTTTTGTTGTCTTAAAAAATGTGGATGCCTTTCATGGGTCCAATTAAAAGATTTTAAAGGTGGGAGGATGTGTTATAAATGTGAATCTGAAGATCTTTGCAAAAGATGTCGTAAAATAATATGCAAAGATTGTTTTTATTTTGATGATATTGACGATGATGGTGATGAAAAAAAAAAACAACCTTTATGTTCACATTGTTATCTTAATGAGTTTTTGTACAGTTGAAGATTTTTAATAAATTCTTAATTATTATTTCATTTTTGATTTATATAAAATTTAACCCATAATTTTTTTTTTTTTTGTTTTAAAATTTTAATTAAAAAATATTTAGATTAACTTTATGACGTGTTCGTATATCCTCTTATAGAATTGCCAATGATTCGCAAGTTATTCTAAATATTTTTTTGGTTATTTTTAAAAATTGAAGTGATTATAAAATATGGAGTATCAATACATATATAAAAAAAAACAACATTTAATTAAATTTTTAATCTTTTTACATTATCCTTTTTAGACTTTGGAACTCTTTGTCTAAACTTATAGGATGACTCTAATTGAATAATTAGATTATTATTCTTTGCATATACTGTATAAGTTGAAAAATTTCTTGTATATGACCCAGAATTATCTAATCTCCAAAAATGTATTACTTCATGAAGATTTTTAACATTAATCCTATCTCCACAATTTCTAATTATTAAATCTATTCCAATCGAGCCAACTTCTGATGAAACTGTGGCTTCATATGATACTCTTTTTCTATAAAATTCATTTACTAAACTACCATCAAATAATTTTAAAAGTTTTATTAATATGTTCTTTGATTCTTTGCTGTGATCCCCCAAGTTTTCACTAATACCTTTAATGGTTAATTTTTTTTTGTATGATTCTTTTGAAATTTTTGTTGTGTCCCCTCTTGTTATCGTGTTTTTACCCATTACAATATAAAAAACTGTTTCAATTGATAGGAATTTTTCATCTTCTTGACCACCTATAACGTTTTTTTGGGGGAATCTTACAATACAATTATCAAAATTACTTCTTTTTTTAACGGTTTCATAATATTCGGTTATATTAAAAATCTCATTTAAATTTTTAATATTCAAAAACCACTTGTTAAGGTTTTCATTCTTTTTTTTTTCAAAATAATATTCCTTGTTTTTATATTGTCTTGATAATTTTTCTATGAATTTACTATCATCTCTTGGTAAAATATCACCATAAATACGATTTATTCTTATTGTATTTATAACTGGTCTATATGATTGCATGGAAGAATTTAATTTTAAACGCTCGGTAATTTTATCTTCAAAGCTTTGTGCCTTGTTTTGTGACATTTTGGGGTGGAAAAAAATGGATTTTGATAATGTTCAATTCAAATGTTTAACAATGTTTTTTTTTTAAAAAAAATGAATTAATAAATTTAATCCTAAAATTGCTCATAAATTAAAATCCAAATATTTAATATATAAAAAAAGTAATTAACAATGAATAAAAATGAACATTTTATTTTCAATTTTTCTAATTTCTAATTTTTTCGGATCAATAACAAGTAAAATAGATAATATTAAAAAAGACAATAACAACAATAATAAAAATTCAACGATTTATATTGAAGTGTGTTATTTGCATTTAAGAGATATTGATGTCCGAAATTTTTTCGCTGGGGTTGATAAATCAATTTTTGAGAATCAATACTCCTTTATTTCTAAAAATGAACTACCTAAGTATATTCAATCAACTGGAGAATGTAATATTTTTGACAATATAACTAAAATTAGAATTATTTTTAGTTATGATTCAATGGATCAACTTCATGAATTAATAGATCTTTTTAATATTGTTGAATGGAAATATTTGGATAATTTTTACATACTTTTTCAAGGAAATACTGTAAACGTAAAAAAGTTCTGGGGATTTTTCTCAGATGTTTTTGGAGACCCAGATAAATACTTAAAATATAAAAATTTGACATCCTATGAACTTTCAACAAATTTTTCTAAAATTTTCGGGCCACAATATGCAATGTTTTCATGGGGTGAGCTCATAGGACATGTAATGAGTATGTTTGTTGAATCTTATGATATAAAATCACCAAGTCATGTTATTTATGGGGTTGAGAATATGCCAATGAATTGGTTAATAAGAATAAACTCTAAGATTGTAGAAATGAGAAACAGTAAATATGTACACCCAAGTCTCCTAAATTACGATCGAAATGCTCCTCGTCCTTATACAATATTTGAACATTCCTCTAAAAAATTTGCAGAATGGATGGGTATTTATGATTATGATGAACAAGGAAGACGAAGATTAAATTTTATTCAAGATGTTTTTACTCCATTATTAAACCAAGCCGTACATAATGAAACTTTCTTTTCTGATATTTATAGTGAAATTTCTGATAATTTGGAATTAATGTCTAAAAATCATTTGAAATTGACTACATTAATTTATGATGTTTTTAATAGAATTTCTTCAACTAAAGAATGGCCAAAAATCAAAGATTCGTTTTATAATATTTTTTATGGTGCTCATTTAAAGAATAGATGGACTAAAACAAAAACTTTTTTTTCTCATCCCAAAATATCAGGGTTTAAGTATGAATACTACGGAAAACTTCAAAGAAGATTAACGGATAGTCATCTTTTATTTAAAACTCTTGATTATGTTTATGGACATAGACATGAAAATTATAAAATGAATTCTAATGGAATAAATCATCTTAGATTTCAAAACCCAAGGCATTATTTTAAACATCCTGATTTTGGTAGAGATATTCTCGGGGAACGTTATGATGAAACAAAATACTATAACATACCTCTAATTGGGTCCGGGATAACAACTATTATACACCCTGGTGATATTTTTGATTTTGATTTTTGGAGTACTCGCAATTCTTGGTTTTCTGGTTTTGCTCCAGATGATAATAAGATGCTTAGACCAATTGGGTTTTTCATAATTCCACTCATAATGCCATCCGATTTATTTTCGATGGTTGAATGGGGATGGGCGTGGGTTACTAGATGGAATTTAACTAGAACCATTTTTCCGTTTGTTGTAAATAGGTATCCAGATGCAGATGAAACAATATGTTTACCAGCATTTCCATATTTACCAAGGCCATTTGAATATGGGTGTAGATTCCCACAGATTGAACCTATGCCCCCACTTTATCCACCAGAGAAGATTTCAGAGGCTTTTAGCCTGAGTTTATGTGTACCTTGGCGTAGTCCATTTAGACAGATTGAAGCAATTCCACAACTTATTTTGACACCATTGATTGGTCCTTTATTTGAAAGTAATCCAGGGCTGAAATGGTTAAATGATTTTGTTGCTTCGATACCTGTTATTGGAATAAGACTAGTAAATAATGCAACAGGTCTAAGAGGAACAGATGCTTTACCCTTTGGATTGTGGCAATGTATGTTGTTCAAATTACCATTATTAGGATTGTTAGGGTTAATAGCTCTCATAATATTATGGGTTGCTATTGTGTCTACTTATAATAACTTTATGATAATTAATAATTCAAATCAATCATCATCAACTGTACAAGATTTAGAAGCTTTAAAACAAGACTTTATGTATAATCATTCTAATTTACAATTGACAATGGCTGTAGTCTATAATCAAATTAAAAGGGGGAATTTTGGTGGTGTTGGGAAGGCGTTTAGTGGTGTTGGGAAGGGATATAGAAGAAGAAGACAAAACAGATGGAATAAATAACAAAAAATAAAAATTTTTATTTTTTAAATTTTTTTGCACATTCCAGATCACAAAAATGATAAATTTTATCCGAATCTTTAAACTGTTTTGATAATACTAACGGGGAGTTGTGCGTTTTTTTACAATAATCACATCTAAACCAACTCTTACACTCATTTTTATGTTCTTTCCAATCGGTTATTTGACACTCTTTTGAACAATAATAAGCATTACGACACGCAGAGCACCTCTTCATACATTTAACCGGTACTATCTTTGAGCAAATAAAACAAAACTTTCTTGAAAGATCAAAATCTGGAATATTATATTTTACAACCCTTTTAAAAACTTTATATGCCTCAGAGCCTGTAATTCCACCGTATAAAAAAACACTATTAAAAATAACTCGACATCCAATCCCTCCCAATATAATACTTCCATCTTTAAGGTGAAATATAGTGGCTTCAATTTTAATGGTTTTCATAGGGTTTGGGTATCCATCCTCATCCTTGCCCCTTTCTTTAATTGGGAAAAAAATATAGGAGGGATTTTTTTTATCGGTACAATGAACACATTTTGCACAACCACTACACTTAGCTCTAATATTAAAAATCTTTGGTTTTTTAGGGTTGGTGTAATTAATCATAAGGGTCAATAGGCACGTCGACACGTTTTTATGTAACCATTCTATATCTTTACTAGACATTTTCAATGGTTTGAAGTTTTTTTTTCCCTTTTATAACTTTTTTTTTTTTGATTTCCTATTCCCGATCTAAAAATAGAAGTTGATTGAATCTTAATTGAAAATGAACGGCCAAAAATTTGCCAGAACATAAAAAATATATGTGGTGATTACAACGCCGTTATTTGAAGTTTTTGGTTACAACGTAGTTATTTGAAGTTTTTTTGATTCCCAATTTCCGATCTAAAAATATATTTTGATTGGATCTTAATTGAAAATGAATTCCTAAATTCTATTTTTAGATCGGAAATTGGAAATCAATAAAAAAAAGTTATTTAAGAGGAAAACATGACTGTTGATAGTTCAAATTCTAGTATAACATTTTTAAATGGTCTTTGTTTATATATTATAGCACTTTTATTTTTACTAAATCTTCTTTTTTTATATTTTTTGAAAATTATATTTAAATACATTACCGGTAATACAAAAGCTCATGTAAAATTTGGTATAGAAATTTATAAAGGTGGAAAAGATGTAAAAAAATTTTATGGGATTAAATTCAATACAATTATTTTTTCTTGTTTAAAATTTAATTTATTTTTCTTGGGAGGATTTTTAACAATGACATTTTTAAATTTAACTAAACCATTTAAGGGTATTTATTTAGGTTAATTCGTTTTTTAAAATGTAAAAAGAGAACAATTAAATTATGTTACAATATTTAAACCGTTTCTTTGGTCTACTTTCTTTTTTATCTTCTTCTTTTCTTTTTCTCTTTTTATTCATTCCAAATTTTAAAAGTGTTAAAAATTCAAATAAATTTTTAGAAGCATCATTTACAGGATTATGATCATGATTAAACTCATTTTTTACATCCAACTTAACCTTTTCAAAAATCTTTTTATATAATCCCCACTCCCACCCCTCTTTAAGAGAATTCTTCGGGTCTAAAGAAAATAAATAACCAGCCGCGAATGAAGTTAAATCAAGATCCATAAAAAACCCCTCTTTAGCATTTCTACGATATCTTAATGGTCTCAAACCATGAGTTTTAAATAAATTATTTAATTCAGCAATATCAAATGATCCAAAATCACTTGTTATTATCAAGTCTGGATAATCTATTTGTTGTTTTATAATATATCCATTAATTTGTCTAGCCATTTGTTTTTGTGATACAGCATTCAACTGGGATTTTTTAAGAACTTTTATATTTTCTTTCCAAAAATCACTCAATTCAACTTCATTATAATTAATTTTCCCATAAAATGTTTTTCGATCCTTAATTTTAAATTCTCCATCTTCATTAATTACTCCAGTTACTACACCAACTGCTGGTATTTGGTTATTTCCTATTTGGTTATTTAAAAGTTCAATATCAAATGATAAAAAGGATTTTTTTTTCATTTTTTTTTTATTTAATTTCCGATTTTTTAAAAAATAAAAAAAAAATGAAAAAATATTTAAAGATTTCTAATGATCTTGTAACAAAAAAAATATTTAATTTTGAAACAAAAACTTTACATAACGGTTACGTGATTTTTAAGTGTTCATTAAAGTCTTTATATGAGTATATTTACATTGGGAATAAAAATTTATTACTTAAACAAATAGTATCAATTTTTCGAGATAAAAATTTTATTGATTTTAAAAGACTTAACACTGGCGAGTATAATAAACGATTTGAACATGTCTTAAAAATTATTAAAATTCAATTTATCATATTTATGAATAGCTTGGAGTTGTTCAATAAAAATTCAAAATTTAGACTTCAAATACCTTTAGGTCTTAAATTTTATATAAAAAAAACAAAAAAACTAGACAAAGGACTTGTTAAAAAAGAAGGAGGGAAACACATTTTAGCAACTAGAATTATCAAAAAAATATATCATAAAATTAAAATAGGGGTTAAAATAGAGTTTGTCAAGAAATTAAAATCGGTTTGCTCATATTTTTTTGATATTTTGGGAATAAATTTAAAAACTGATTTCAATTTCTTGATAAGATTATCATTTAATTCTAAATTTTGGTTGTCGAATAATAATCACGAATCGATAATAAATAAAATAACGTTTCAACATAAAATCAAGAAAATAACAAAAGAAGAAACCGTAAAAAGTTGTATTGGGTTTTTTCAAAATAAGAAAACTCAAGGATTAAATTTTAGATTTAATGATATTGATTTTTCCAAGTTTTTTTTTAAAAATATCAGAAGATTCAATGAAGATACACATGGTTTTATTTTATTTATGAAATTTAAGGATTTAATTAAAAAATGTAAAAGTTTTAATTTTAATAATTCTGATTTCTTTGAGATTTCTTATATTATATATGCATTTTCAATGACTTTTTTGTTAAGACCTGGATGTAAAAGGTTGTATGGGCATGGGTCATTTTCTGAGTTTAAAAAAAAATACTTGAAAAAGGTTTGGTTAGATTATGAAGATGATAAATTAAATGTTGATAATATATTAAAAAGCGCATATGGTAATACAATAAAATCTAGAAATTATAGAATTGAGAAAATTATTGGGACAATGTTACAATTTGAAAAGGAGAACAGGATTAAAATAAATTTAATTATAAATAAAACTAATGAAAAGTTTGATTTAATTCCTAAAAAGGTAAAGGTGCCAAAAAAAAAGAAGAAAAAAAAGAAATCAATTCAATTAGAATTTGGGGTTCCATTTAAAAATAATGACCAAGAAACTGGAAATCTGGTAATATTTAATAATCCTGTACAAATTATTAAACCAGTGATTAATGTTAATATAATTTCCCCTGAAAAAAGGAAAAAACCTTCAAAGAAGAAAAAACATTCAAAAAAGAAAAAATTATCATTACTACCCCCACAAATAGAAAAAGATCCAGAGAAAACCGAAGAAGAAAAAATTATTTCAGAAGGTCTTATTTCAAAAAAGATTTTTGATAAAATGAAATTTAAATGGATTAGCCAGGGATTTACAAAAGAAAACTTTTGCTCAACTCTTAGAGCGAATTTAATGAATAAGAAAAATAAGAAAAAACGAAAACGGGAACATAATCACAAGAATTCCAAAAGGAAAAAAAGAAAAATAAACAAGAGTAAATTATAAAGTTGTTTTTTTTTTATTTACGCTTCTTAACTACACTTATCCATAATTTAATTTTTAGTGATACCACATTTGGTTTATTTGCTAATCTTTTCAAAGATATACTATATTTATCATCATTAAAAACAGCAGTTGGAATCATAATAAAATTGAGTGTTTCTAATACACCATATTGTTTTTTAATATTAGTTAATAAATCTAATATTTTCCTATGTTCTTCTACCTGAAGTTTTATTGGAATACTATCATCTATTTTAACAAAATACCTTTTGTTTCCACTATAATATGGAGACATTGTAACAAATTGACCATAAGGTTTAGTAGATGGTTTTGTTATGGTAATATACGGCTTGTCTTTATTTGACAATGAGCAAGTTGCCTTTTCCATGATCCATTTTTCATTGGACATTATTTTAATTTGCTTTTCTGGTATTTTTTTACTGATTTGAATAAGTTTTTTTACCCACTCTTCGCCATTCATTGGAGGGTTTTTGTAATTTCTTTTTACTTCTTTTGCACATGTTGAAATAAATGCTTCATACGCGATCTTTGAATCGTTTATTGATTCACTTTTACCATTGCCTAATTTTAATAAATATCTCAACAAATTGACTTGTCCATGTTTAGCAAGATCTTTCTTTTTTTTTTGATGAAAATTTTCAACTCCTGGATCTAAACTAACGAATGTTTTTTGAGGTTTAACCCCACTAAAATCAATATGGCTATTAAATTTTGGTAGAGTTTCACAATAGATATGCGCTGTTCCACCATCCATACTATTAAACCCCCTAACTGGTTGTATTTCTCTAACACAATATCTACATTTTTCATTTTCTGGAACAATCATTTTGGTTAATTCTGGGATATTAATCTTTTTAACATTATATTTGCAACTATATCCATCAAATTCCCATCTTAAAGTAATACATTTTTTAATATCTACACTATTTTTATTTGTAGTATATTGTGGTTCTCTATTAATATATGAAATTTGTGTTTTAGGTTGAGAATGTTTTTGGTTTTGGTTTTGGTATTTATTTTCTAGAAGTTTGGAATCTGGCATTATAGGATAATTTTTTTTTAATGGAAAGGTTTGAAGGGTAGGATATTTAATTTGAGGGTATTGTTGTTTTATTGAGGAAGCGGGAGTCTTTAAAAGTATATATTTTTCATTGGTATCCGGGGCTTCTGGCAATTTTCGGTTAGGATCTATACTTTGGGCTTTTAAAATAGTTCCGTGGAGGGGTGTTATTGTTGCACTTGTTTCATTATTACTTACATCATTAAAAAATATTGTATCATAATTCCCAAAACTACCATAATTTTCATATGGGATATTGTCAACATCGTAACTCATTGTTAAAAAACAAATGGTTTTATTTATTCTTTTACATAAAAAGGTAAACTAATTTTAAATATTAAAAAATATTATAATTTTGGAGTATTAATAATTTATTTATTTTTTTAAAATTAAAATGAGATATAAAAGAATTAAATTACTAAAATCAATTTTTACCGGAAATTCGGAATTTTGCAAAAAAAAAAAAAAGACAGTGATAAAGTTTTTAGAAAATGAAATATATATATTTTATAATTTTGTCATTTGCAATACCATTTTTATTATTTGGATTTGTTCAATCGTACTTTTGGTCATATTTAATAGATTTTACTGTTAATGCAATAGATCAACCCCCTCCGAGTTTAACAGAGACTCACAAAATTATAAATGCGTGGAGGCCATTGATATTATTTAGAAACAACCCGACAATGCTGTTGATGCTTTTTAAGATGAGTGGATGTAGATCATTAAAGTTGATGTTTTATCAGTATATTTCTATTTTAGTCAAATACAAAAAAGAGTTGGATGGAAATAAATTGAGAATAGATTATTTTGAAGAACTTTTAAATGATGAAATTTCCAAGTATGATTCTAAAATTATTAATGTTTTATCTTTTAAAATAAATAGATATGTTGAAATTGAACCACCAATAATACTTTACACTGGAAACGCTGATCCACTTGATATCATAGCTTGTGCTTTTTTAGGAACCAGAGATTATAAATATTTGGAAATGCTGGAGAAATATTCTAAAACTGACATAGTTGCTAGATTTCCATATGATTGCTTTATCATGAATAAAGATACCAGGTTAGGATATGAAGTATACAAGTTTAAAAAAGAAAAGAAAATTGAATAAAATTTATCCATTTTTTTTTTTTTTTGTGTTAATTTTTATTTAGTAAATTTTTTTTTTTTTTTTTTTTTTTTTAATTTTTATTTACAAAA